>JACCDU010534730.1_pt1 | contig 19730 bp, 17 predicted proteins | sample 7446081 | NCBI WGS metagenome assembly JACCDU01 (sample SAMN15323447, study PRJNA562643) | freshwater metagenome | isolation source: river surface water | place: USA:Blue River Watershed | collected 2017-08-17
AAGTAATATGGATTGACTTCGTCTTTCCCTACAAAGCTCCGCTTTGAAAAAAGAAACACTTACAAAATAATCAAGCTTGCTTGAAATTATTTTGTAAGTGTTTCTTTTTATTCGTGACCATGGAGGGGTTTACACCTATGTATTTATTTAAATTTATATAAACTTTAAATACCTGTTATCTTAATAAAAACAAGGCATTGTGTTTTTTTATATTTATATAGATTCATTTAAATACACTTTTGGTTGACTAAACGTTGACTAAATTAAAAAAATTAATCTATATTTGAATATCAAATTCAATAAAATGGCGACCGTTAAGTATTTACTTCAAAGTTCAAGTGCTAATTCAAATATTTATGTTAGATTTTCTATTAATAGAAATACTGTTCTTAAAAGAAAAACTGGACTTGTTATCAATTCATCAGATTGGAATTATGAAAGGTCTCAACCTAAAATGAGTAGAGAAGATCTAAAGAGTATCAAGTCAAAATTAGATTACTTGGCACTATTCATTCAAGAGGCATATAATACTGATATAAGTAGAGGTGTAGAATTTAATGGTAATTGGCTTCAATCTGTTATTGATCAGTTTAACCATAAAACACCAGTAATTCATTTAGATTTACTGACAAACTATATTGATAAATACATAGATGAAGCACCATTTAAAATCAATTCTAAAGGTGGTACAGGACTTAGTGCTGGTAGAGTTAGTAACATTAAGCTTTTTAAAAGTACAATTTTAAGATACGAAATAGATGGACTAAACTCTAAAAAAATACAAATTAAAAATATTGATATTCAATTTGCAGAAGATTTTAAGATTTGGTTATCTAAACAAGGCTATTCTATTAGTTATATCGGAAAGAATATAGCAAACCTTAACACGATGTGCAATGATGCTTTTAAAAATGGCATAGAAACCAATAAACAAATCAAGAATATAAAAGTGATTTCTCAAAAACGTAAACCAGAAGATATTGTTTATTTGAGTACTGAAGAACAACAAAAGATAAAAGAGACTGAATTAAAAAGCGTAGCGTTAATAAACGCAAGAAAATGGCTTTTATTAGGCTGTTTAATTGGTCAAAGGGGGAGTGATTTACTTAGTCTTACACTTGAAAATATAAAAGAGAGTCAAGGATGCAAGATAATTGAGTTGGTCCAACAAAAAACAGGTAAACAAGTTGCTATTCCTGTTAGTGATAAAGCTTTAGAATATATTGAAAATGATTTTCCCTATAAAATATCATTGGCTAGATTCAATGAATATATTAAAAAGATATGTGAAAAGGCCGAAATTGACAAACCTACAAATGGTCTTATAAAAGAGGAAGGGAAAAGAGCAAAAGTAAAAAAACTACTTCCAAAATGGAGAACTATTAGTTCTCACGTATGTAGAAGATCTTTTGCAACTAATTATTATGCTAAAATCCCAACACCATTATTAATGAATATAACAGCTCATAGTTCCGAAAAGGTCTTTTTGGCTTATATTGGTAAAACAACCTACGATAATGCAATTCAGATTTTAGATTATTTTAATAAATTAGATTAGTGGATATATAATTTCATTTTTAAACAATTTGCAACCAAATGACAAAATCAATCAATATTGACAAAATATATTTTAGTAAAAAAGATTTTTTAGAAAATTACAATATATTATCAAAAGAGTATATCAGTCAACATATTGACTATGATAATAATGATTTTATAGAATTTGAAATTTCTTTATATAAAAAAGCATTGGAATTATTAGAATTGATTATTAATCCTTGTAATTTTGATCAATTACCTTCATTTGTTGATTTAAATTTGTTTTGGGATTTAATGATTTTCTTCGAGATACCTGATCACGGAATTGATTCTTTCAGAGACTTTAGCTATTGTCATATGAATGGAAATTTCAAATTTAGCGCTGATGTTTTTTTCAATAAAAAATATACGGATTTGATAATAAGTTGGGATAAAATCATAAAGTTATTAGAAGATGGATATGAAAAATTGGAAAAAAATTTAATAGCAAATCCACAAAAAAATAATCTAAATTATAGTTTGCCTCAAGGTATTGACCCAAATAAATTTAATGTAGCGGGTTATAGTTTATTTACATATTTAATAGAAAATTATACAGCTAAAAAAGAAAAAATAGTTAAGTATATAAATATTTACTATTATATGAAATATGAAATTCACAAAGATGAAAAACTAAGTAAAATTTATACTTTCAGTTTTATACAAGAGGACTATAGAGATTTTATACATAAAAACTATTCGGTTGAAATCAAAAAATTTGCCAAAGCTGCTTTCGATTTTGATGAACAAATTAGAGTGTTAAATTCATTAGAATCTAATTTTAGAAGGCAATTTTTTCAAAATTAACCATTATACCTTTTTTTTACCTAAACAATACCTAATAGGGCTATTTTAATCTCCATTAAAGCAAAAATATCATTGCAATTCATTATAAAAAAGAATTACAATGCAAGCACAAATTTTTTTAAACGGGATTACATTACAACAGTTAGCTGATGAAATTACTCCACTATTACAAAAAACAGATGTATTAAAAATTACATCCAATTCAGAAAAAGTATTTCTCACTCCTCTTGAAGTTTGTGAATTACTTTCTTTTAACAAGACAACTTTATGGAAGCACACCAAAAGCTGTAAGTTAAAATCTTACGGTATAGGCAATCGAGTGTACTACAAGAGAAATGAAGTTCTAGATGCAGTTAAACCTATTAATCATTAATCAGCATGGGAAATAGTAAAATAACTGAATCTAAAATCACAATTGATGTTTTAGAACAATGGAAAGAAAATTATGCAAAACGTATTTCATTAACAAGAACTACAGGTAGAAAAAATGTTAATTCAACTATTAACACAGTGTTTCATACTAATAGAGACGAGTGTTTCATATTGGTTGATGAATTCTTGAGTACTAATCCTTTAAAAAATAACGACTATGTTAAGTATATGTCTTGTTATATAAGTGAGGGAAAGAAATTGAACCCAAAGTTTTTTAGAAATGATTTGTATAAACTTGAAGAATATTATTCAAAGTACGATGAAACAAAAATGAATGGGTTAAAATTTAATCCATTCAATTTGCTTAACTATAAAAACTACCTAGTTTTCATGGTGTTAAAATTGAAAGGTGAATATGATGAAACAGACGATTTGCTTTTCAATGTTCAAACTATTGATAATAGAGAATACAATCCATTAACAAAGATTCCAAGTGTCTTAAGGGGAGAACTACCTTTTGATGTAAAGGAATATGACATTGTTAGAGCATTCCCCTCATTTATAGATATTGAACTTGGCAAGGATTATAAAGACAGTGTATATGAATCAATTGATAAGAAAACCTTTGCGGTTTTATTGAATGCTAATAACTCAAATCCATTTATTGATCTTAATTCAATAAGAGATAAATTAAGTCTAGTTTATGGGGATGATGTAGAAAAGGTTTTGACAGATGAAAGATTTAATAAAAAAGGTCAAGCATTTCTAGATTTTTCAAAATATGAGAAACACTATATAGAACGTTTTATAAAAGAAAACAATATAGATAATTATGTCAGGTTACATGATGGAGTTTTTGTTTTATCTGATAATGATTGTGATAAACTCAATTTTGACAACATCGAATTTTCAATCAAAGAATGTATAAAACCTAAAATTGAAAATGATATTTTTAATTTTTATGATATTGATGACAATGGTAAAGTAATCACTTCAAGGTATAAATATGCAGATTTTTTCATTCAAGAAAAATTCTTAAGAATATCAACAGCGGATGATAAGATTCAATTATTGCATGATAGCAATAATGTGGTTAATTTTTTCAACCATAAAACTGATATTGTATCCTTTTTAGATAGAAATATTAATGAACCATTAAGATATCGAAATATTATTAGAGAAATAATAGCTAAAGAATGTAATTCGGCAATTAATAACTCATTTAACTTAATACCTTCAACTGAGTTAGTTTATTACTCAGATAGTATTAAAACATTTGGTTTGCCTTTTGAAAACGGTTTCTTTAATTTTAATGGTAAACTGGAAACTGGAAAAATAGATTCTATAAGCTATTCTGAAGTAGATGGTTTTTTTGCACCCCATAAAATTCAGACTAGAAAATTTACTTATACTGACGAGATTGGTATGTTTGAAAAATTCATGACTAGAGTAGCAATTGGTAGAGAAACCGCTGATAGTCCTGATACCATAAACATTACTAAGGAGTTCCAAAAGATGTTTGGCTACTTGTGTCATAGTTTTAAGGATCAGACAATGTCTCCATGTATAATTTTTACAGATGCAGGTGCTAATGATGAAAATAGAAACGGAGGAAGGGGTAAAACTATTATTACTAAAGCATTAGCTGAGGTTCAAACGGTTATGTTAAAAGGAGGAAAGGAGTTTGATGCTAATTACACACACGTTTTTGCAGACCTTGAGAGAAAACATAATGTTTACATTATTGATGATGTGCCAGCTGCGTTTAATTATGACGATTTATATACAAATATACTTGGGGGGATTAATTGTCAAAGAAAAGGATCAAAAGCCGAATTGATAGAATTTGAACAAACACCAAAATTTGTAATTACAACTAATTGGGTTGTCCGTTATGATGAAAAAAATAGCTCAACAAATCGGAGGTTTTTAGAGTATAAATTTTCTGATTACTACAATCAATCGAAAACACCTTTAGATGATTTTGGATGTACTTTCTTTCAGGATTGGGATGAAATGGAGTGGAATCGATTCTATTCATTTGTATTTAGATGTATATCATTATTTTTTTCTGAAGGATTACAACAAATTCAATATAACAAGGACAGAGATAACTTCTTAGCTTATTTTAACAATACAGCTATGCTTCAAGAATTTGAAAGAATTATTGGGTTATTGATAGATAACAATTCGGAATTTATTGTTAGAGATTTTTTATCTATTTACAATGAAAGTCCATTAAGACAGGAAAAGTTATTTAGCATTAGAAATGTAAAGAAATTGATTGATGTATGGCTTTTAAGAAATCAGTTTGACAATCCTGATATAACTATCAATTATCAACAATCGGGTAGAAAATGGGTAGTGAATAAAAACTAGTAAGATCTATATTACACTTGTTACACTATATATTGAGTAACTTTAATATTAACAATAATAAATTATTAAAGTAATTTTAAAAAATAACCAATATATAGTGTAATATGTGTATAAAATGATTTCTTTTTTGAATAATTTTAATCGTTTACATACTATAGGTAATGCTATGGATATAAATTATATCTCTAACTAAAACCTATATAGCATAATTATTAACTATCTATAAATCAATATTTAAAACTGCTTTTATATAATTTGTTCTATTTTATAGAATATTATTCCTTATTAATCGTTTTTGTAATTATTAAATTTAAACTATGACAACATACAGATATACCTTGAATCTTAATGATAGCGAAATACATTTAGTTAAATTATCTTTAGATTTAATGATTGAATTTTCAGAAGAAATGATCAAAAATGGAGAAATTAGACCTTATCATTCTAACATACTAACTTCTAAAAGACTCAAAGAAAAGTTATATGAAAACACGACACTTATGAGTACAAATAACTTTTTAGTTAGAAAATTTAAAAGTAATTGGTTGGAATGGTTAAGTAGAAAATTAGAATCACTCAAGAGATCTTAAAAGATCCATATATTCCTGAATAATCTCTTTAGTCTTATCATAGTTTTCAGATTTTTCACTTGTATTTTCCTTTAAATATAATCTCCTATTAACTTCCAACATTATTGAACTTACTCTCGGGTCTTTTTGATAATATTCCATTGGCACAATTGACCCTGAATAAGGGGTGTCTATTCCCAGGCTTAACCCTCTCGATTTAAAAAACTCTTTTGAAGCTTCAATCAATCTTGATGGAGTGTGGTATGAATCCGTTCCGATATTAAAATCAGGTGTTTTATGTTCTTGAACCAATGCACGAGTTAACGGGGAAGATGGAAACGAATGACAATCTAAAATTAAACATGATTCCGCCTCTTCTAAATGATTTTCCACAGCATCATTAAGTCTTTGGTGGTGTTTCCAATAATAGTTACTTAAAACGTCTGATTTTAATTTCGGAGTAACAATTCTAAGTTGATTTCCATTATCCAATTTTTCATAAAGAACTCCCATTCCAAATTTTGACATCACTTCAAGTTCATCATCAGCAAACCGTTCAACATCACAAAATATTCTTGAAAAAGGAGCAACAATTTTATCGTCTACTTTGGAGTCAAATAAATCATCTGTAAACCAGTCGGTGAGTTTGGTAATTTCATCTAGGATTTCATCTTGAGTTGAAACGTATCCATCGAGTAATGGTATTTCGGACGAGGAATGTGGTATGTGTAGGACTAGTTTTTTCATTTTAACTAAATTTAATTATATCATTAAGTGATTCCGTTCTCGAACTATCATATTCTTTTATCGTTAAACCAAAAAGATGACCGCTTAGAAAAGATGATCTAATAACTGCAAATTTGAATTTTGGATTGGCAATAAATTTGACAACTCCAATATCTGGAGACATCCCATAACTTGTTTCTATAAACAGCGGTATACTTTGATCATCAACTTTAAGAAAATCTTCAGGGGATACAATATTTATGTTTAATTTTTTTAATTCTACTATTGGGTAATTATCTGCTTTATTTTCTGGTATTTTGAATTCAAGATTTCCATAAATGTCATGATTAGCTATGGATTGAATCCAAAAATAATTATTGTTTTTCATGATTGATATTTTGTAATTTATAAATTAATTTTATTTAAATAAATGGGATATAATAATGATTAGGTTGTGTAAAAAGTTTTGGATAAATCAATTTATTAAAAAATTTATCTGCCTTATTATTTTATGAGACTATTTTCTGTTTATGTCCAAATCGTTAATTTAAACTAAAACTATTTCGATCTAATACTTATGAATTTACCAATAGACTTTGTGTTACGTAATTTATCGTAAACTGTATTACTTTTTTTATGAATCGACTTTGTCTTTTTTTTAAGTTTTAATTTTGGCTTTACAATAGCCTCTTTTTTTGGGCAATTTGATAAAAAAGTGTTGTAATTTTCTTGAATTAATTTAAAATCAGCATCATTAAGCTCATAAGATATTCGTCCTTTATAAATCCCTACCTTCCTGAGTAAATCTAAAAACAATTGTTTGATATTTTCATCTGTCAATTGATTAAGTAAATAATGAATAGTTTTACTTTTATTAATTGTAGTTCTGTTTTTTTTTATAGTTTTTGATGTCTTTTTTGGTGTAATAAGAAAGTTCATTTTTTCTGAATTACATTTTTCGTTAGTGTTGTAATTCATACTTTGGAGTTTAAAAATTGACTTTGCTAATTGAAGTGATTTAAAATCAATATAGGTTGATTCTAATTCTTTTTCAAAATCTAATAAATCAGTTTGAGTTAAATTTCTTTTTTCGAAGAATTCTGAAATTTCTTTAAATTCTCTTTTCATACAAATAATTGAATAATGATTGAACATCTGTTATTTGTATTTCGCGATAAGGTGTCTATGAAACTAACGTTTTTTTTGACTAGACAGTCCGTATTGTTTTACCACCGTGGAGACTACTCTCGGTTGGTACCCATAAATTGGGTTCGAAATACTTTACAAATATGGCAAATATTAATTACAAATACAAAAATCCATTATTATTTGCGATAGTAAGCAATGGCTGGATTGTATTCAAGAATTGTTCTTTTTCAAAAGAATCAATGGAAGGGAATATAGTTAAAAACTCATCCATATACTTACTTTTAGGATTGTGTTGTTTGTTTATTTCAAATGCTAATTTTTGTAATTCAAAAAACTTTTCGAAATATTTTTCGAATCTAGGCAGTTTATCACTTTTTGAAGAATTAAATCTTTTTTCAATTGGTAATAAATTCCAAATTAAATCATGAGAAACAAAAGCGTGAGGTACAAAATGATCTAGAGCATAATTCTTTTCATCAAAATAAAGTTTTGTGTCGGTAAAAATACATTTGATCGATCCTAATTCTTTAAAAACTAATTTCCAGTATTCGTTAGTTTGCTTTGCTAAACTATTTCTAACTGCAGGTTTAATCAATTTGTTTGCAATATCCGGTATACTTGGATTTCTTACTTGAAGAAACAAAGTCAAGTTCCAATAGCAAAAATCTTTAATTATTTTTGAGTTGTTCTGTAAATAGGGGATCCATAATGGATTAATACACACGACATTCTTATGTAAACCATATAAACTATCATTATAAAATGATTGTGAATCGGTGTAGATTCGCTTACGATGATCAGAGTCAGTTTCTTTTGGTAATTTTGGAAACCATGGAGTTAAAAACCAATGAGGAACATTTTTATCAAAATGCATCAATTCATTAATGGTTTGCTTATTCTGAGATCTTTCTAAACGTAAATTTAGGCTCTGTTTTTTCTCGTCAATCGTAAGTATTTCAATATTCAAAATTTTTTTAACAGCCAATTGAATATTGTCCTGTTTCCCAAATGAAACATGGAAATAATTCACAGTATACCACGAATTACTAATCATTCTGGCAAATATCTTTCTTTTTTCAATTTTAAAATGACCTTCTTCCACTAATTCCACTATTGCAAGCAACCAATAAAATTTGTACGTTGCAGATGTACTGCTAAATGTAGACGCGAGTTTATTGATTGGGAGGGTTACTGATTGTGGGAGGTTCATTTTAAATTTTTAAAGTAGATAAATTTCAAACTCATTAAATTAACTTTTATAACCTAACTTGTAAGCTTCTTTTAATATTTTATATAATACAGTTACTTCATTTGAAGTAGGGATATTATTGTTTTTTATACTATACTTGTTGAGGGTATTTCTTTGAAAATCACTCATTGGAGAATCTTTGAAAAATTCTTTAAGTTCTAACCAAGTTGTGAAGGGTTCCTTATATATTAAAATTTGTTTATCAATTGAATCATCAATTTTTTGAATATTCTTTGTTTCTTTTAATAAAGTCTGTTTGTCTACTTTATCAATAAAGTAATATTCTGGAATAGAAACTGAACTAGTATTTATTAATTTTAACAAATCCCAACACTCTTTCTTTTTTGCCCAAACACTAACATTACCATATTTACCATTAGGTTCTGTAATTTTTTTGTGTACTATTTTAGCAATTTCAGTTAAAGCTTTCAGCAAATCTTCATCAACCGATTGCGAATTCCAAATTATTTCAAAATTAAAGATTTTATCTAATTTATCATTAACTATATATGAGAACAAACTTAATGTATAGGCTACTGTTTGTGCTCGAAATCCGCCAATATACCAATCTGAATTTGAAATTAACTTTTCAATTCTTTTTGAAATAATCAATCTGGAAATAATTTCCCGAAAATATAAACCATTAACTAAATTTTCATTTTTGTCAATTTCAATAATTATATATTCAGAAAATTTCACAAAACTTCCTTGAGCACCTAAAGAAGAAAAATACGGTCGTTGTAACCACGAGTTTTCAGATTTAGCTAAATCAAGTTTGTCAATATATTGAGTTTTGGGATATTCCGTTAAAAATTTTCTTAATTCTGCTGAACTTAAATAACTTTGGCTATTTAAATATTCACCTCTAACCCTTTCATAGTACCATTTACTACCTACCTGGGAACCAGCTACTCTTTTTACCCACTCTCTTTCACTTGCTTTTTTCATATCAACATGGTACTTGCTATTTGAAAAAAAATCTGATTTATTAACTTTATTTTGTGTATTAGCAAATTCCGCAACATTACTTACAAATTCAGAGTGCAATTCTTTTTTCTTTACAACTGATAATTTCATCGGTACGTTGATTTCATCCAAACTTAATTTGAATTTTTCATGTGCTGCGAAAATTGAAGCAGTTGTTTGTCCACCATTTACAATTTGAAGATTTTCAATTTTGGTAATAATATTATTTTTTAATTCAACAGATGTTGCAGTTGCAGTAATTCCATTATTGTATGCAAAAAAGAATGATGGGTTTTTCTGAATAGTTATTCTAATACCTTTATTCACATCTCCCCTAAATTGTAAAAAAGTTCTTACATTTTCTTCTAACAATTTTGCTTTGTACTTTTTATAAATGGAATAGAGCTCATTACCACATATAAAACTTAAATAGGAAACATAATCGTTACTATTTTCATTTATAGTTAAACAAGGTAAATTAGTGTCAATAAAGAAACTTGAAAATTGAGAACCATTTTTGTGAATTTGGAAGAAAAATTCAATATCAAAAATCGAGTAAGAATATTCAATTTGGTTTATTAATTTATTATCTATTTGATGTAAACTTTTTGGTAAAAGTGAATCACTTATTAATACAAAATTTACATTTTTTACTTCTTCTCTATAAAAATGCTCGTAAATTTCAGAACAGCAATCATAAAATTCTGAAGTTTCCTCTAGGTTTTTATATTTTTTTTCTTGAATAAATGTTATTAATTTTTCAAGCCTCTTGAATTTTGTTTCAACTTCTAGTTTTTGTAAGTTTCTTATACTTTCTTCGCCATCATAAATTAATGTAATTATTTGAAGCGTATTGGTTTCTGCTGAGAAAGAGAACCCATAGAATGAAAATTCATTTGAAAACCCTTCAAATATATCTCTCCCTAAATCTCCTACATGCGAAAGAATTGAAGTTAATCTATCGAAAACAGCATTTTGTGGTGGGATTGATTTTCCTATAAAATCTAACTGAATATTTTCAATTAAATCATTTCTATAATCTTCTAATTTAATCATTTAAAATAATTTTCTAAATTAAACTTATATGAACTTATTTGTTCTACATCTATTTCATACTTTACATTAGAAATAGCACTAGAAATTTTACTTTTTAAAATCCTAGGAAATTCGTTTTCAACTTTATATAAATCATTCGATAAAACTGTAAATTTTTGTGGAGCATCTTTTTCATTTTGATATCCTAATGAAAATAATTTAGAAAATAAGCTACTCTGTGCATAAAAAGACAACTCAACTATTTTATCCGAATATTGATTCAACATATCATTAATGTTTTCTCCTTTTTCATTCAGTGAAAGCTCATATGTGAAAAGATAAAGCGGAAGATTATTCGCATCTAATTGTTCAATACTAGATATTGACAATTTCTTTTTTTTGGTTGTTGAATACGATTTTATTTCAAGTAATGAATCGCCAATATCAAAATCTTGTTTATCCATATCTGGCCCTTTCCAAGATAGTATAGCGTTTTCAAGAGTTATTTTATTACTTAAAAAATTAAAAATTGTATGTAATTCACTATACAATCCCATTTGTTGACTAATTGATAATTCTCTTGAATTTTTTTTCTTTAATAAATCTACCCACTTTAATAATCTTTTTTTTATGTCTGATAATTGAATGGTTGTATCTTTTGAAAAATTATCAATTACATCGCAACACAAAAAATAAAATATCTCGTGATTATTATTATTAATAAGTTTTAAATTTATAATAAAATTTGTTTTTGTATTAATATATTCAATCTTAATTCCTTCCAAATCAATATCATCAAGCTTTACTTGATTATTAATTACGTTTTCAAATCTTAAAGAATAAGCGCCAAATTCATCTACATACCAATAAATATGGGGGCCTTTTATACATTTTTTTTTGGATGATATAGCTACGTCATCCCATATATTCTTATTAATATGTGTCATCGTTATCTGAATTTATATTTTCTAGTAAATTTTGATAATAAACTGTATTTATCTTTAATCTTGTCATTTGTTTGCTTGTTTCAATATCACCATCAAAACTCACAGCAAAACCAAGCAAATCAAAAATATCCGTACTATTATCTTTATCAACTCCTTCGATAAAATATAATAATAATAAAGGCTTCTTTCTTAACTTTCTCATTTTTTTCCGATCGGTATTATAAAGATTAATATCAATATTATTACCAATAAGCGGTAATGATTCATCAGTAGGTATAGATAATTGATTTTTTGGATAATGATAAAATTTTTCGTTGATTCTGTGTACAAATGTTCTTTTAACGAAATTAAAAGATAATCCATTTATTTCACCATTTTTTCCAGCACCAGAAACAAGTGCGACATCCCATAAACAATCTCTTTTTTTAACATATTCTTTAATAAACGCTAAAGGCATTTTACTAATAATACCCAAAGGGTCTTGTTTAGACAAATCTTGATATTTATCTAAAAATTCTATTATAAAATTCTTTTCAACTCCTTCCCATAATTTTGCAGTATTTTGGGTATCAGTAATATTATGATTTTTAACTAATTTAGTTATCAATTCTGTTCCAATTTTTAAATTATTAACGATACTTTCCATATCATCTTTAAACTTAACAGTCTCTTTGATTTTACCATCAAACTTCATGTTATATTCAAACTCTTTTACATTTTTTAATTTATTTCTTGCAGTAATTTGTAAAGCACTATTAGGATTCATCTTAATAGCTAAACCAAAATCAGATGGGGTTTTGTTTGATTTAGCAAGTTCTCTAAAATCATCAAAAAGTTCTTCTGTACCAATAATTATATCTCTAAAATTGTCTTCTATTTCTATTGGGATATAAACTTTACATAAGTCATCATAACCTTCTCTGTAACCAAACCATCTACCCATTTGCATTAATGTATCATATAAAATTGTATTTCTAGAAAAATAACTAATTGAAAGCCCTTCTAGTGTATATCCTCTAGATAAGCTTGTTCCTCCAATAACAATTGCATTAATTGAAACATCATTTCTATATTCGAGAGGAACTTTTGATTTGGAATGAACATCTTTTGTAATAATTTTACTTGAAATTTTAATAATTAAAGGTAATAACTCCTCGAATTTTATTTTTACTTTAAATTCATTTTCATATACATTTTTAATTAGTAGTATCCATTTATCATTGTCGTAAGGAAAACCAATAGCTCCTTTAACTTCTAATGAAGAAACAATTTCTCTCAAAAATTCATTTATTCTATTTGTAATTTGTATATGTACATCCGTAAACCTAGATACATGTACCAACATTGAATTATGACTATTAGATTGTTCTCTAAAATGTCTAATCGCAATATTAATTAAAAAACAGATGATAGCTTCTTGAAGACTATCTGGTAATTCATCAATAATTAAATCTATTTTATGATTTAAAGGGAAAAAGTCTGTAAAATCATCAATATTTTTAATGTGTTTATCACTTTCCTCAACAAAATAATGTCTTGCTCCAAGATAATTAGTTGGCGGTTCCAAAAGGTAAATAAAATCTTTTGGAAATAAATCATCACCTAAATCATTATTACTTGCTTCATGGTCAATAAAAATATTTGCATATGGAGTAGCAGTATAAGCTACGTAAGTTGTTTTGTTAAATAATTTTAGAAGTTTTCTTATTTTTTTATTAATTATAGTTGGATCGTTCTCTTGTTTTGTGTTTATCGAAGCATAATCTGATTCATCATCAATCATTAACAGTGCATGATTTTGAATTAATCCACTTGGATATTGAGTTTTTAACCAAGATTCAACACTCTCTAATACATTACTTTCTTTTTTTATTACTAATAATATAGGTGTACTTATGTTTTCGAAATTTAATGTATGTTTAATATTATCTGCATAGTCTTTTTTAAAGTCATCGGTATCATTTGTTAAGCTAAATGGAACCAAACTTTGAATTGAATTATATTTTCCAACACCGATTTGTTTACCATTTTTAACTCCAATAAAAGCTTCATACATTCTATTTTGAGTTTGATTTCTCAAATTATTCATTGAACCTGCTATAACAACAATAAACTTATAACCTGCGTCGGCTGCCTTATCAATTAATGCAGAATAATTTGATGTTTTCCCACTTTGTACATGCCCAACAACCATTCCGTAAATATTAAAATTATCTTGAGATGGGTCTCCTATGTAATTCATCACAACATCAGTATCGTCGTCTAAGACTTTTAGAACTTCTGGTGTAAGTTTTGTAGATAAAAAATTGTAATATCTTTTCCAATAATACTGGTCACTATTTATTTTACCTTTTCCAGTCCACCAAGTTCTATCTTTTATTGAAGGACCTGAAACCATTGTGCCAGGTTGAACTATGATACAGAAAAATCTTTCGATTTCATCTCTAATTTGTTCCCAATCAATTAAATTTTTCTTGGTATCTATTTTATCGTCAATTGTAGAATTTGAAATTATTGCCAAATAATAAGCTAGACCAACATTGTCAATTAGTTTTTTTGCATTTGCAATTTCTTCATCTATTATTTCTGATGGAAGTGGCTGCTCTTTTTTTCTTAACTCTCTAAAAAGATGCTCCTTAATAGTTTCTAATATATTTATTTTCATTTGGTTTTAAAGTATTCTGTGTTTAATAACAATTCTTTTTGCTCTCTACTTAAATTTGGATTTTCTAAAATTTTCTCAAGTAACTGCATTCTTTCAATTTCAATATTTTGGTCTATTATTTTGGGGTCTGAAACTAGTTGCGCAAGAATTGTGTCAATCGGCAAAAACTTTTCTATACCATCTAATAATGTATTAAACACATCAAAAATTTCTGTTGAAGTTTCATCCTGTATATAGTCAATTAATGGATGATTCCTATTGATTGATAATGCGAATTTATTGTTATCCTTTCTAGGTTTATAATCCCACAGATGAATTGTATTATCAAAATTTGCTCGTGTTGTTCTTCCACTATAAATCCTTGTTCCTTTTGGTTTAATAAAATCCAATATTGCTTTTAAATCTTTTCTAATTAAATAGGTGGGTTTTGCAATAGACTTTTTAATATCTATCGACCATTCAGCATCCATTGTATTTGGGATTTCAATTTCTATCCTAATCAACTTTAAAGCCTCAGAAGACGCTAATAGTCCCCACCAAGTACCATATGTAATAAGTCGATGTTCTCTATATAAATAAAATCCTTGCGACTTAAAATAACCTTCTTTCAAACCATATTTTTCATATTCAATATCATTATTGATTTTTGAATGATGTGGTAATAAATGAGGAATAACGTTTATTTTTCCATTCACATATTCAAAAGGAAATTCTTGAAGTTTTTGCGAAGCCACATGGTTTTCAAAGAAAGGATTTAAGAAATCAATTTTTTGATTATTTAAAAAGAAATCAATTTTTTTTGTTTTTTTACCTTCAATAAATTTATGAAAGACTAAACCTATATGATTTTTAATTTTAAAAATTTCATCATTAAAATTATTTTGGTCAACCTTATCAACATCTTCCCAGATTACTAATGTGCCAGTATCAATTTTTTTTAGTTCTTCAAAAAGTTCATTATCTATTTTGTCTAACACTTTAATAAACCAATCCTCTTTTTCGGCTATAAAATCTAAATCCCATTGAAGCCCAAAAATATTTTTATCTTTCTTTGAAAAAACAGTTAACTTTTTGCATTGTGAAAATGACGCCATTTTTAAACCCAATCCAAACCTTCCTAAATCATTTTTATCACGTTCATCTTTTGGACCTTTTGAAGAAAGTCTCATCGCTTCGTAAAGCTCTGATTTTGACATGCCTTGTCCATTATCTAAAATTGATATTGTTATCTTAGGGTTTTCTACAGCAAAAACTTTAATTGATTTAGAATTTGCTGAGATTGAATTATCAATAATATCTGCAATAGCAACTTCAGTTGTATATCCAACTTCTCGAAAACTATCGATAAAATTTTTTAAATTAGGTCTAAGCGTTTCGTTCATTTACTTTCATATTTATTAAAAATATTAGACATTATTTTTTTTGTAATAATAACGTCCCAACCATTTGCGGCTCTTTTAGCAAGTTGAAAATATGAAAATCCTTCTGTATTAATTTCATTTTCATTAATACCCATTAATCTAAACATTTCATTAATTGATAATTTTCTAACTCGAAATTCATTATTTTCGATTGGTTCAACAACTCTTAAACCATTGTGATGTGGTTCTGTTAGTGTAATACAGACCTCATCATATTTTATTTTTTTATTATAAATGTCTAAACATAGTGATGTACTCACATTTAAATCTACATTATGCTTTTTTATTAAATGTTTGCATTGGTCTTGATTTAAATAAAGTGAAGAATCTGGTTTTTTATCGAGAAATTCAATAAATTTAGGACTTGAATTTGATTTATCTAATTCCAAGTAATTTGATATATCAGATTTTGGATTTAGTATAGCTAGAAACCAAAATCTTTGACGTGTTTGTGCATTTCCATATTCTGCACTATTCATAACTTTATACGTTATCTCATACCCTAAATTTGTAAATTCTTCAATTAATTTATTTAAGGTTGGCTTGTGCTTTTTTGTTGCAAACCCTTTAACATTTTCTAATAGAACATATTTTGGCCGTTTTACACTACAAATTCTAATGATGTCTTTAAACAAAGTACCTCTATCATCTTCTTCCCCAAGTCCTTTTCCAGCATTTGAAAATGGTTGACAAGGAAATCCTCCTGTAAATAGATCAAAATCTTTTAATCTTTCAGTGTCAATTTTAGTTATATCTCCATAGTTTTTTGCTCCTTTATGGTTGTTTTCATAAAGAGAAGCGGCAAATTTATCTATTTCGGAAAATCCAACAACTTTAAATTTAATACCAGCCTTTTTTAGACCAAAACTTGCACCGCCGTAACCAGCAAATGCTTCGAAAACTTTCAACGCCATATATTATAAATTACAATGATAATGTTTTACATTTCTTAATAAGATTAGAAATAAGTCAATACCCTTATTCCCTCCGTGTGCACCAAATGCAAAGCATTTTTTATGAATTTCATTTCTAAATTCAATTGTGAATATTGTTTTATACTCACTATTACCTATGCTTACATCTCCTTTTATTCTTCCAGATTCTAAAAGTCTCCATTCTGTGTTTGCTATTATAAATGATATAATTTCTTTAATGTTAAAAAAAAAATATTCATTATTATTATTGCTATAACAAAGAATATCATTCCCTTTAGCAAAATACTTATCCCAAAATAATTTATCTTTAAGTATTGTTAATTGCCGTTCCCATCCTATTGAATGAGTACCTTTAAATATCGTTTTTTTCTCAATCTTTATTTTTTCTAAACTTTTACTAAAAATTGAACTGTCTGATATTTCTGGAATTTCTCCAAGATGAAATTGCCAGTTTTTCCCTGTCCTTAACATTACTTTGCCAAAAGCACTAATTGAATCACATATTTCTTTATGTGATTCTTCATTAATAAACATATGTTTTGGATTACTTGCATTTAGTTTTGTTGCAAGTTTTCTTTTAGCTAATTCACCAGAAATTTTTACTTGACTGGCTTTATCTGATTGCATTTTTGCCATTATTATTATTATTAAATTTGAATATAATTTTATTAAGACATAAAACAAAATATGCAATGAAAATCATAAGGTTATGTACTCAGGAAGTAAAAAAATAATAAGCCTCTAATATAGGAAAAACATTTGAATTTTTCTTTAATGTATTTACTACATCTGGTAAGTGTAATTTGAATGTTTTACATAATATCATTTTTTAGTTTATTTAAATGTTTAATAAAAGATTTAGAACCTAAAACTTCAATTTCATCTTTCAATCCATATATAAATCTGGTAATTGGTTTTGGATTATTTACTTCAACATTAAGAATGTATTTTTCAGATTTTAGTTCTCTCTTAATATGTTTTTCAATTTTAGGGTATTCTTCCTTTAACAATATGTAGGATAAAAGAGATAATGATAACTCAACCTTGAATTTTTCTCCATTTCTCTGTGAAAAACCAAAAACATCTAATTCGTCTAATTGATGGAATTTATAAAATTCTTGAGATTCATCTAAAATTACAACTTCATTAATTCGTTCTAGATTATAGTATTTATTCAATTTAGTTTCCACCTCAAAACCACAAATAGAATTATAATTGTCAGTTAAACAAATAGGTTCAATTATTCTATCAGAGATGACTTGTGTGTTTATAGAATGATAACCTTTTAAAAGAATTCTCTTGTTCCCAGAAATTGAAGAATTAATCTTTTCAATCATTCTACCTAAATTAGCTTTAAGTACATGATTCCCTTGAATAGCTAATTCAGATTGGAGATATATCTTTTGAAGTAAAGAATCTTTTAATTTATTATCCTTACCTGTAGATAAAACTAAATCTCGAAGTAATGAAACCTCTTCTTTTGAGAATGAAATTGATGGATAATCATTCTCTCCAATAATTTGAAACTTATTATTATGATCTTTTTGTAGTTCAAATCCAAGCTCTTTGACTAAGTCCAAATATCGATAAACTGTTCTATCGGTACTTTCTAAGATACCTGCTAAAAAACGGATCGACTTCGATGGTTGTTTTTTTAATAGGGTAATTAGTTGAAGTACTCTTAATATCTTATTTTGATTGTGCATTGTCCCGATTTATCTTACAAATTAGGCTAAACTAATTGACTAATACAAATGTTTGACCTTAATTGTCAAAAAGTTTGAAGACTTTTGTAATTAATTTATTAAAATGAAATGAAAAAAATACTATTATTATCAATTATTGCAATGATTTCAAGTTGTCATCAATTTGAAAATAAAGGAGAAGTTAAAATTGGAGATCAAATTTGGTCATCTAAAAATCTAGATGTCGAAAAGTTTAACAATGGAGATGAAATTCCTGAAGCAAAAACAAATGAAGAATGGAATTTAGCAGGTATCAATAAAACCCCTGCTTGGAGTAACTTTGATAATGATAAAAAAAATGGAAAAAAATACGGCAAACTATATAATTGGTATGCTGTTACTGATCCGAGAGGAATTGCACCAAAAGGTTGGCATGTTCCAAGTAAACCAGAATGGTTGATTTTATTAAATTATTTAGGAGGTGCAGAACTTGCTGGGAATAAAATGAAATCATCTTTTGGATGGGATTATTCAGGTAACGGAAATAACGAAAGTAATTTTTTAGGTTTGCCTGGAGGATTTAGGTTTGCCAAAGGTGATTTTGCAAATATTGAAAGTTTGGGTAATTTCTGGTCTACAACAGGATATCTAAAATCTATGGTAGAAGTTTTGAATTTAGATAATGGTTCCCCAGAGGCTACATTTTTTCTTCCTGAAAAAGGTTTTGGGATGTCTATAAGGTGTGTAAAAAATAATTAAGACTAAGTTTACATATCTAGTTTTGTGATATTAATAAGTTATTGATCGTTAATTGATTAAAGAAACTGACATGATAGTTAACTAATATGTTTGAAGTAGTATTAGGTTTAAATTTCAAAAACTAATCTAATTTAGCCTTTTAGATTCGTTGAGGATTTATGTTATATACCCATTTTGCAATCACTATTAAAAATAGAAAACGATTTTAATTTAACCACTGGGGTATGAAAAATTAGAAATAATTCCAACTTTTTTAGCTTTTTTAAATGCATATTAAAAAAGGTTTTAATCAAACGCATTTAGTTCTGTTGACTAAATGTTGACTAAAACCTTTGTTATACCTTATAAAATAAGAATAATTGTGACCATGGAGGGATTTGAACCCTCACGCCCTTGCGAGCACCACCCCCTCAAGATGGCGAGTCTACCGTTTCTCCACATGGCCTTAAAAAAGAAAAGGTCATTCGCATAACGAACAACCTTTTGTG
>JACCDU010385628.1_pt1 | contig 19726 bp, 16 predicted proteins | sample 7446081 | NCBI WGS metagenome assembly JACCDU01 (sample SAMN15323447, study PRJNA562643) | freshwater metagenome | isolation source: river surface water | place: USA:Blue River Watershed | collected 2017-08-17
ACCGACAGCAGCGTGTCGATAGCAGCTTTGTTGGCGGACAGAACTTGTTCGTTATTCATTGCAGTCATGGTCAACTCCTAATAGTGGTCAAACATTCAAAGGGCAAAGCAGAAAAAGGGACGTCTCGGTCATTCTTGTAAGTCTTCTTCTTTGCAGTCACCGGCTTCATCACTTGTTCAGGACAAAGCTTTGTGCGCTGCAACATAACGAATTATAGAGCCCTTAAAACCCCTGTCAAGAAAATTTTGTGCAATACAGCAAAATTGTTCTGCGTGATGTATGCCATTGGGGTAAAACTGATTTACCGGAAATGCGGCACAATAGCCGTTATGCCTATTACGGAGTCAACCATGGCCGTCAGATCTGTCTGGAAAAGCGGTATTGCGGTGCTGTTGGTCGGGGTGAGTCTTGTCAGCGTGTCTGTGATGGCAGCCGATGGGGCGCGATATACCGCCTGGGTGGTTGAAGGACGTCCAACCCCGTTGGCAAAATCGGCGGTGCAGATTTTGGCGCAAGCTGATCGTGAAGGATTGGATCCGTCAGATTACGATACCGTGCGCCTGACAGAGGCTTTGAATCAGCCGGACCTTGCTGCCAGCGCGGTAAAGAGTCAGCAACTGGATGCCGCGTTAACAGTGGCAATGACACGGTATCTCCACGATCTGCATTACGGCCGTGTGGACCCTCGGAGTGTCTATGCCAATTTTGATGTGCCACCTAAGTCTCTAGATGTTCAGGCCACCTTACATACCGCATTGGCAGCGGGCAATCTGGATCAGGCGGTGCGCGCCGCGACACCGACATTTCCGCTGTATCAGGCGCTCTTACCCTGGCTGGCGCGTTATCGTGCGCTGGAAGGCAATCCTGCCTGGGTGACCCCTTTACTCGCATTACCGTCGGCCAAACTGGAGCCCGGCGCTGCCTATAGTGGCACGCATGCCTTGGCGTCTCGCCTGGTCGCTCTGGGGGATCTGCCACAGGGCTTTGTGGTGCCGGAGCGATATCAGGGTGGGCTGGTCGATGGTGTCAAGCAGTTCCAGAAGCGCCATGGCTTAACGCCGGATGGCGTGATTGGTAAAAGCACTTACGAACAGTTGAATGTCAAACCGTCGGCCCGTGTCGAGCAGATTGTGTTGACCCTGGAGCGGTTGCGCTGGACGCCGTTGTCGGCAGATAAACGCATGCTGGTGGTTAATCTGCCGGAATTCGAGTTGCGTGGGTTGGAGGTCAATGGCGATCAGGTACAGATTCCGCTACAGATGAATGTGATTGTCGGTAAATCGCTCAATACGCAGACCCCCATGTTTAATGAGCAGATGCGGGCTATTGAATTCAGCCCCTACTGGAACGTCCCGCCGTCAATCACCCGATCAGAAACCGTGCCGAAATTACGCCGTGACCCCGGATATTTTGATCGTCAGGGTTTCGAGATCGTGACGCGTTCTGGTGAGGTCGTGACGCATCTGGACGATGCCCAGCTCGCTGCCTTGCAGAGTGGTCAATCACGTATCCGCCAGCGACCAGGGGCCCAGAATGCGCTCGGGGATATCAAGTTCATCTTCCCGAATAACGACAACATCTATATGCACCACACACCCTCGGTCGGGCTTTTTCAGCGTGATCGACGCGATTTTAGCCACGGCTGTATCCGTGTCGAAGCACCTGTCGCACTCGCTGAATTTGTTCTGAAAGGCGAGCCGGAGTGGACCACCGAGAAAATCCGTGACGCCATGGAGAGCGGTACTTCCAGGACGATTCGTCTTAAAACGCCCATCATGGTGGTGATTGCCTACGGTACGGCTATTGTGAAACAGCGAGGTGGCGCCATCTATTTCTATGCCGATATCTATGGGCACGATAAACGCCTGCAGGCGGCCTTGGCCAAATACAGTCGCTCCGTGCAGCGTGGTTCGGGCAATGACACTGGCAAAGTCGCCCGATTGGACTAAAATAAAATGATGAAACTGCATAAACAAGACCGTCGTCAGTTTTTCCGTCAGGCTGCCAAATGGACCGCAGGTGGTATTGCGCTGCCTTTTGCTGGTGTGGCTCGAGCGGCTTACACACCGCCAGTGCAGTCTGTGGCAGCAGGTTCGGCGCTGGCTTCCGGATTAGAACGGACGTTGGCCTTTAATCACACCCACACGCGTGAACGGATCGATCTGGTGTATGCGGTCAATGATCAGTATGTGCCGGATGCGATGCGCTCCTTGAACCGTTTTTTGCGTGATCACTATTCCGGGACCGTCGGACAGATGGATCCGCAATTGTTCGATGTGTTGCATCAGGTCCAGCGGTTGCTGGGCAGTCAATCTTTGCGGCCATTCGAGGTGATCTCCGGCTATCGGTGCCCGGAAACCAATAGCCATCTCCGTAACTCGCGTGGCGGCGGTGTGGCCAAGCGCAGCCTACACATGGAAGGCAAAGCGATTGATGTGCGCCTACCCGGCGTACCTCTGGCGGAGCTCAGGGATGCGGCGATGTCACTGGCGGCCGGTGGTGTGGGGTACTACCCTTCGGAGCAGTTTGTGCACATTGACACCGGTAGGGTGCGTCACTGGGGTTGATGCCCCAGGCGTAATTTTTTCCAGTAGGGATTCTGTCTTATTGGCTCAAATCGGTGCCCCGGGTTTCTGGCAGATAACGCAGGCCCACCAAAAACGCAGCGGCAAGAAACAGCGTCGGATACCAGAGGCCGGCCAGCGGATTACCGATCTGTTCGTTGATCAGCGTAATGACGAACGGTAGTAAACCACCAATCCAGCCGGCAGCCAGATTATGGGGCAGGGCCGCTGCGCTATAGCGGGTGCGTGCAGGAAACAGCTCTGCCAGCAATGCCGTCTGTGGGCCAGTGACCAATGCCAGGGGCAGTGTCATTAGTATCATGAGCCCAATGGCTAAGGGCATCTGTGCCGGCCCCGAATTCAGCCAGCCGTTGAACACGGGCAGGATGCTGCATGCACCCAGTAGCAAACCGGTGAGTACGACTTTACGTCGGCCAATCCGGTCTGACAGCCAACCGGCAAGCAGGGTTAGGGGAAAGAGCACGGCCGTCCCGATGGCAACGAGCAGGCTGCTATGCGCCCCCTCGAAACCGGCGACGGTTTTGAGGAAAACGCCACTGTAAACCTGGGCCGAAAAGAACAGAATGCCGCCGCCAGCGGAAATGCAGAGAAACAGCAGACCCATGCGTGCCAGCGTTTGCCGGTCTCTGAAGCAATCTCGCAGCGGTGTCTGCGTCAGGGCTGATCTGGCTTGTAGCGCATGAAAAATCGGCGTTTCATGCAGCGCCGCTCGCACTTTCAGGGAGATCAGTAGGAGCACGAGTGATACCCAGAACGGCACACGCCATCCCCAGCTCATGAAGTCTTCCGTGCTGAGTAACTGCTGAAGTAGAGCGATCTGTAACGTCGAGGCCAGAATGCCGAGTGGGCCCATTAGCTGCAGGATGCTCGTAAACAGGCCGCGATTACGGACGGGGGCATGTTCTGTCAGATAAACGGCACTACCGCCAATTTCTCCGCCCGCTGACAGACCCTGCACCAGGCGTAAGCTCACCAGCAATGCAGGTGCCCATAGCCCTGCCTGGGCATAGGTGGGTAATAGCCCCACAGCCAGTGTCGCCCCCCCCATCAGGGCGATGGTAATCATGAATACCTTACGCCGGCCGATCCGGTCGCCAAGTGAGCCAAAGAGGGCAGCGCCCAGCGGGCGGACAATCATGCCGGCCCCAAAGGTGGCCAGGCTGGCCAATAGCGCCGCTGTAGGATTCTCCGGCGGAAAAAAAAGCGGGCCAAACCACACGGCGAGTGCGGCAAAGGTCAGAAAGTCGTACCACTCGAGAAAGGTGCCAAAGCAGGCTGCAACGGCGACCCGTGTCTGTGTTTTTTGTAGAGTAGGTGTGGCTTGTGGGGACATGGGGCTAATTGCGGAAAATAAAGTAAACAGCACCCATCAGGCACAGGCCGGCCCAGAGGTAATCGAGTTTGATCCCTTCTCCCATGTAGAGCACGGAGAACGGTACAAAGACCATGAGGGTGATGACTTCTTGGGTAATCTTGAGCTGTGCCAGAGAAAACTGGGTATGACCGATGCGGTTCGCCGGTACCTGAAAAAGGTATTCCGCCAGAGCGATGCCCCAGCTGAGCAGCGCAGCGATCCACCAGGGTTTATCCGAGAGATTGCGCAGATGGGCATACCAGGCAAAGGTCATGAAAATATTCGACAGGACCAGGAGGCCGACAAACTGAAAGGAGGCTGGGATCCAGGGAAACAGACCGGACATGGCGTAGCGATCTAGAGCAAAAAAACCAATTATCCGTTAGTCTTTGGTTTTACGCATGATGTCAGGTAAGTTGGAGCGCATATGGGGACTGTTCGGGAGGATGTTCAGGATCAGATCGTCGCAATTCGCGAGACCATCATGGATGGTTGGAAGGATCTGAAATCCTTTATTCTCGAGACATGGCCTGCGCTGACGATTCTGCTAGTGGTTCTGGTTGGTGCGCTGTGGATCGCGGACCCGGCGCCACCACGGCATGTGGTGATGGCGACGGGGCCAGCCGGAAGTTCCAACGAAATGCTCGGCAAAAAATATCAGGCCTATTTTGCGGAACGAGGTATAGAACTCAAGTTGCTACCGACAGAAGGTTCCGTAGAGAATGTTCAGCACCTTCAGGACCCCAATGATCCGGTAATGGCAGCGTTTGTGATGTCGGGTACGGCGCAGCCTCATGCGCCAGGTATAGAGACGCTGGGCAGTATCAATTATCAGCCATTCTGGTGTTTTTACCGCTCAGCACAACCGCTCACAATACAGAGCCGTGAGGTCTATCTGCTAACCAAACCCGTGAATATCGGCACACCAGGCAGCGGCACTTTTCTATTTGCCAATCGAGTGCTGTCGATGAGTGGGCTCGCGACTGACCACCCGAACCTTAAACATCAGCCAGATGATCTTGCGATCGATGCGTTGCGCAAAGGTCTATTGGATGGGCTTTGTATTGTTGATATGTACGAATCACCGAATGTGCAGAAGCTTTTAAATATGGAGGGGCTGCAGGTTTCAGCCTTTGAACGCGCCGATGCCTTTGCCCGTTTGGCGAGCTCGATCGAAATGGTGTCTATTCCGCAGGGTGCTCTGGATTTGCCCAGCAACCGGCCCGCTCAACCAGTACAGCTCATTGCCGCAACGACGGAACTGGTGATTGATCAGCGATTGCATCCAGCGATCCAGACCTTGTTCCTGATGGCAGCCAAGGCCATTGACGGTAAGCAGAGTTTCTTCTCGCAGGAAGGGGAATTTCCGGCCTACAAGGACAGTGCGCTAAGGCGTAGTAAGGAAGCGGATATCTTTTACGAAAAAGGAACGCCGATTCTGATGGAATTCATGCCCTTCTGGCTGGCAGAATTCATCCGTCGCCTTGTGATTACGATGTTGCCGTTTTTTGCAGTGGCGTATCCGGTTATCCGCTCCATGCCCAACTATCACAAGAATCGGGTACGTGGTCGGATCAACCGCATGTATGGGGCGCTGAAGTTTTTCGAGCAGTCACTGGTGACGAGCTATGACCCTGGGCAGAAAGTGCAATATCTGGCCCAGCTGGATAGTATGGAGCGGGAAGCGCTCGGTATGAAAGTGCCGAAGTCGGTCGCCAGCGATTATTACACCTTACGTAGCTCGATCGATTTTGTACGCAACTGCGTGCTGCGTGACAGCTATAACGTCCATGCGCAACCACAAACCCCCGTCGTCGCCAGCGTCATAACCGATGATGACGGCGATGGCGACGATATGTGATGTTTTAGTAACCGCCGCGAATTGCCGGGTTATTCAACGTATCGTTCGGGGTGTATACCGAGCCACCCCAGTTAGCTTGCAGATCGTACCCTGATTCGCCCACCAGGTAGGTGGTGACATTCGGGTTGATGGAGCGTTGCATGCCGCCGGAACCTGCGGAGATATTGGCATTCACGTCCCCGCCAATGCCCTTGGCTGCGGTAAATTGCTTGATGGCGTCTTCGTTCTTGAAGATGATGACCTGATATTGTTTTTGGTAGCCGGCACCGGCACCTTCACCGGCTTTTCGTTCCATCATGAAAACGGGTTTCTGGCCGGGCTGGAATAGCGCACCATCACCATTAGAGAGCACCACCAGAATGATGTTGACATTGGTGGCGTTGAACACGGCATAACCGGCAGCGCTGCGAATTTCTTCTGCGACCTTCGGATTCTGGCGGATCAGTTCATCGACGCCCGTCCGTGCCATCTTCAGAATGGCTTCCCGTTTGCTGATCACCTGGCTGTCGGTCAGCGGTTGGCCGTTACTCTGCGTGGTTTGGCATGCAGTCAGGCTGAGCAGTGCAGAAAAAATAGCAGCAGTCAGAATCGGTGTGGCGCGCATGAGGAGCTTTCTAAAAGATATGGGCGCAAGTTACACAAAAACACGGAGGTTGTCATCAAACCCCATGCCTACGGTTTGCTGGGGTTATGCACGCCGTTGGTTAGTTGGTTATCATGGTGCCATGACAGAACAAAATTTCGAATCCGATCAGCCGGTCTGCGCTGAAGGCTGGTTGTCCGGTGCCCAGCGTCTCGAATCACCGAATCAGGATTCGAGGCCGGTAGGCGCTGTAATTGATCTGGTCGTGATTCATGCCATCAGCCTGCCGCCCGGAGAGTTTGGTGGGGATGGTGTGACGCAGTTGTTTACCAATGGTCTGGATCCGGATGCGCATCCCTATTATGCGGCCATCGCCGACCTCAAGGTGTCAGCCCATTTTTTTATCCGTCGTGACGGATCGCTGATTCAATGCGTGCCGGTGACGGCACGGGCCTGGCACGCTGGCTTGTCCCGCTGGCAAGATCGTGAACGCTGTAACGATTTTTCGGTGGGTATCGAACTGGAAGGGGATGACCATACCCCGTTCGAGAATGTGCAGTATCTGACACTACAGAAACTACTGGCGGACTTGCAGGTAAGCCTGCCGATCAAGGCGGTGACGAGTCATTCACATATCGCGCCGGGCCGAAAAACAGATCCGGGTCCCTGTTTTGACTGGGCGCCTGTGAAATCGGTTTGCCCAGGGGTGCAGGTAGCGCCCTAAAGTTTTAGAACGCCACGTTGGCGCGCAGGCCAACCACGGTGGCGTTAGGGATAGCCAGACTCGGATTGTTCGGCATGGGTGCTTTGCCGCCAGGGTTAATCGAATACTGAAAAAAAGGTTGCAACGTCAGCCAGGGTGATACGGCAGCCTGATACGTCAGTTCGATCAGTGTCTCCGGTTTGGGTAGCGGCGATTGTGTGTCGCTGCTATTGTTTTGAGCGCTAATCGGCCCATTCAGATAAGGCGTAAATTTTGCCCAACCCAAACCGAGGCCGATGATATCGTCCGGACGCCCGTCGAATAAACCGACGTAAGCCAGGCCCGCATCAAAATACCAGGTTACGAGGTTGCGTTCGGTTTGCGGATTGTAAGTCACCCGGGTGAAGGTACTTAATCCCTGCGTGTCGCTGTTGGCTTCGCGCCAGAGTGTCTGATCGATCAGGCCGTACACCGCATATTGACCACGATAACTGGTCAAGACCGGATTGGTGAAGTTTCTGCCGCTGGAAGACTGCGTCACATTATCGATGCTGGCCGAGTTATACCAGGCACCGATCTTGTAATTGCCTGGGAGGATTTTATCTCCCAGCCGGAGTTCCGGGGTGTAGGCTGTCTCAAACCAGGAAAGAACGCCGTTACCGATGGGAAAATCCATGCCGTAGGCCGTTGCGGAGGTGGATGGACCGACCGGTGTACCGTTCATGACGGACGCGGTGAGCCGCCAATCGTCATTGAAATCCAGTCGTGCGAGTGCGCCGGGCGTAGCATTGGGGTAGCCTGGCCCGCCTCCGGGCATATTGGCTTCCCAACTATCGGGAAAACCAAAGGTCGAGTTGACGAACACATTGGCTGTCGGACTCATCATGTAATAGCGGTCCGCTTCAAGGAGGCCGACCCGAAGCCCCAGGTGATCATCCATCAGGCGTTGCTCAAACCAAGCTTCGCCCAGTTTGGCGATGGAAGGTTGTGATTCCACATTCGTCGTCGTCATCAGGTTGCCAACGTACTGGATGGATAAATCCTGGCCCTGGATGCCGTAACCGGTGATGTGGAGTTTGCCACCCCGCCAACCGATGGCTTTGTTCAGATCCATATCTACTTCCAGATCCAGTAAGCCATCGTACACAAAGCCTTGGCGAATGCCGCCACGGGTGTTGCCGACATAGTCACTGGTTTGGTTCAGCGTGAAACTGACGCCATAGTTGTCGAGCCAAGGGCGCAAGCCTCCCCAATCACCGAGTAAGGTTTTGTCGGTGGTGATGTCGGACTTCGTGGGTAAAGGTTCGTCAGCCGTCAATCGTGGCAACGATGAACTTGTTTGTGCGTAGATGGGCGTGTTGTAGAGCATTGCCAGCAGCAAAACCGCTGCGGATGGCAGCGTGGTTGCTCGCTGGTGCTTCAGACATTTCATGGCGCGGTTGCAAGACAAAGGCCACCCGAAGGTGGCCTTTGTTGCCGTGTCGCGGGATGCTTTAGGCAACCTGCGTGTTGGCGTCCGCCATGCTCAGTGTGCTCAGCTGACGGATCAGCTCCAGCTCCTGCGGCAGGCGCTCGGCCAGCTTGTCGAACCATTCCTTATGCGAGGCCAGTTCTGTCTGCCAGCCGGCAGCATCCAGCTGGGTCAGACGCATGAAGTCTTCGCGGGTCATGTCCAGACCGGTCCAATCGATGTCTTCGAAATTCGGCGTCCAGCCCAGTGCAGTTTCCTTGGCGGCAACACGACCTTTGACGCGGTCGATGATCCACTTCAGAACGCGCATGTTGTCACCGAAGCCCGGCCACATGAACTTGCCATCTTCATCGAGGCGGAACCAGTTGACGCAGAAGATGCCCGGTGGATTGTCGACGGCCTTGCCCATCTGCAGCCAGTGACGGAAGTAGTCACCCATGTTGTAGCCGCAGAACGGCAGCATGGCGAACGGATCGCGGCGAACGACGCCCTGAGCACCGAAAGCGGCCGCCGTGGTTTCCGAACCCAGCGTCGAAGCCAGGTACACACCGTAGTTCCAGTTGAAGGCTTCATAGACCAGCGGCACGGTGGTGGCACGGCGGCCACCGAAGATGAAGGCCGAGATCGGGACGCCGGCCGGGTCTTCCCAGGCGGTATCTACCGACGGGCACTGAGCGGCCGGTGCGGTGAAGCGCGAGTTCGGGTGGGCAGCCTTGCGGCCGGTTTCCTTGCCGATTTCCGGGGTCCAATCCTTGCCCTGCCAGTCGATCAGATGCGCCGGGGCTTCTTTGGTCAGGCCTTCCCACCACACATCGCCATCATCAGTCAGCGCGACGTTGGTGAAGATGATGTTTTCTTTCAGCGTGGCCAGTGCGTTGTAGTTGGTTTTCTCGCTGGTGCCCGGAGCAACGCCGAAGAAGCCGGCTTCCGGATTAATGGCGTAGAAGCGGGTGACGCCGTCCTTGTCCTTGCGTGGCTTGATCCAGGCGATGTCATCACCGATGGTGGTGATCTTCCAGCCATTGAAGCTTTGCGGCGGGATCAGCATGGCGAAGTTGGTCTTGCCGCAAGCCGACGGGAAGGCGGCAGCGACGTACGACTTTTCGCCTTCCGGCGATTCGACGCCGAGGATCAGCATGTGTTCGGCCAGCCAGCCTTCGTCGCGGGCCATGTTCGAGGCGATGCGCAGGGCGAAGCATTTCTTGCCGAGCAGGGCGTTGCCGCCATAGCCTGAACCGTACGACCAGATTTCGCGGGTTTCCGGGAAGTGCACGATGTACTTGGTATCGGGGTTGCACGGCCAGGCAACGTCTTTTTCGCCATGGCCGAGCGGTGCGCCCACGGTATGGATGCAGGGAACGAACTCGCCATCGGTGCCAAGCAGTTCGACAACGGCCTTGCCCATACGCGTCATGGTACGCATGTTGGTAACGACGTACGGCGAGTCGGAAATCTCGATACCGATGTGGGCGATCGGTGAACCGAGCGGGCCCATCGAAAACGGGATCACGTACATGGTACGGCCCTTCATGCAGCCCTTGAACAAACCATCCAGGGTCTTGCGCATCTTGGCCGGGTCTTCCCAGTTATTGGTCGGGCCGGCATCGATCTGCTTCTCCGAGCAGATGTACGTACGGTCTTCTACGCGGGCGACGTCTGACGGATCCGAGAAGGCGAGGAACGAGTTCGGGCGCTTGGCTTCGTTGAGCTTGATCAGCGTACCCGCTTCCACCATTTGCGCACAGAGGCGGTCGTATTCTTCCTGGGAGCCGTCACACCAGACAACCTGTTCAGGTTCGGTGAGCTGGGCGATTTGCTCGACCCAGGCTTTGAGGCGGGTGTTTTTGACGTATTCCGGGGCGTTAATGGCGACCATGATTTCTCCTGTGTGTCCTTTGCATCCTGGTGGATTGCGCTGGTTCGGCTGAATGGTTTGTCGACCAGTCTTATCGGGTTGCGGTAAACCTTAATTATCGCACTTCATGCACGGGTAAGAAAGTCGGCGTATGCTTTCAGATGATAAGAATTCCCATGGAGACAGGGTTGTGATCGACAAAATTGAAAAAAATCAGTTGGTTAGCGAAAATTCTTCAAAAAACAACACTCAGCGGCTGCGTGAGTCTGCCCTGTACTACCATCGCTTCCCGAAACCCGGCAAGATTGCGGTCACGCCGACCAAGCAGCTGACCAATCAGTATGACCTGTCCATGGCCTATTCACCCGGTGTGGCGGCGGCCTGCGAAGAGATCGTTGCGAAACCGGAAGAGGTGGCAACACTGACGTCGCGAGCCAATCTGGTAGGCGTCATTACCAACGGTACGGCAGTGCTTGGCCTCGGCAATATCGGTCCGCTGGCGGCGAAGCCGGTGATGGAAGGCAAAGGCGTGCTGTTCAAGAAGTTCGCCAATATCGATGTCTTCGATCTGGAAGTCAGCGAAAATGATCCGGACAAACTGGTCGAGATCATCGCCAGTCTGGAACCCACCTTCGGGGGTATCAATCTCGAAGATATCAAGGCGCCGGAATGCTTTTATATCGAGAAGAAGCTCCGTGAGCGCATGAAGATTCCGGTGTTCCATGATGATCAACATGGCACGGCGATTGTGGTTGGGGCCGCGTTGCTGAATGGTCTCCATCTGTTGGGCAAAGACCTCAAACAGGTTAAGCTGGTGACCTCGGGTGCGGGGGCGGCGGCACTAGCCTGCTTGGGGTTGCTGGTGCAGTTGGGGATTCCCGTCGAGAACATCTGGGTCACCGATATTCATGGTGTGGTGTACGAAGGTCGTCCTGAAGATATGGACCCGATCAAGGCACGCTACGCAAAGAAAACCGATGCCCGCAAACTGACGGAAGTGATTGAAGGCGCCGATGTGTTTCTCGGTTTGTCGGCTGGTGGCGTACTGAAGCCGGAGATGGTGGCGAAAATGGCTAAGGACCCGCTGATTCTGGCGCTGGCTAACCCGACGCCGGAGATTCTGCCGCACGAAGTCCGTGCGGTGCGTGACGATGCCATCATTGCGACGGGTCGTTCGGATTACCCGAACCAGGTTAACAACGTGCTGTGCTTCCCGTTCATTTTCCGTGGGGCCCTGGATGTGGGGGCCAGCACGATTACCGAAGAAATGAAGTTGGCAGCCGTGAAAGCCATTGCCGATCTGGCACGGGCCGAGCAGTCCGATGTGGTGGCATCCGCCTATGGTGAAAAGGTCAGCGGTTTCGGTCACGAATATCTGATTCCCAAACCCTTTGACCCACGCCTGATTGTGAAGATCGCGCCAGCCGTTGCGCAGGCGGCGATGGATTCCGGCGTGGCCACGCGCCCGATTCGTGATTGGGATTCCTATCTGCAGAGCCTGAACGAATTCGTGTACCACTCCGGCATGATTATGAAGCCGGTGTTTGCACAGGCCAAGCTGTCGCCCAAGCGCATTGTCTTTGCCGAGGGTGAAGAGGAGCGTGTGCTGCGCGCGCTTCAGGTGATCTGTGATGAAGGTATCGCCAAGCCGATCGTGATTGGCCGTCCGGCAGAAATTGAGCGCAAGATCGATGCGGCGGGTTTGCGCATTCGCCCGGGTGTCGACTTTGAAATCATCTATAACGACAGTGCGTTCTTCGAAGCGCACTATGACGAGTTCTGGCAGGAGTATCACCGCCTGACTGAACGCAAGGGCGTGGGTGCCGATTACGCCAAGCGCGAAATCCGTCGCCGTGCCACTCTTTATGCGGCACTGATGGTACGGCTAGGTTATGCGGATGGCCTGGTCTGCGGCACCTTTGGTCGTTACGAGTTACACCTGACCCATGTGGAAAACATTATCGGCAATGCGCCGGGGGTTGAACGGCTGTCAGCCATGAACCTGCTCATGTTGCCCGGCCGTACGGTCTTCATTGCCGACACCTATGTCAACTACGATCCGACGGTCGAAGAGCTGGTGCAGACGACATTGCTGGCAGCTGAAGAAATCCGTCGCTTCGGTATCGCCCCCAAAGTAGCCTTGCTGTCACATTCGTCGTTCGGCAGCCTCGATACACCGACGGCCGAGAAGATGCGTCGTTTGCTGGCGCGCCTGAATGAGATTGCACCGAATCTGGAAGTGGAAGGTGAAATGCACGGGGATGCGGCACTGGATGATGTGATCCGTGGCCAGGTATTCCCGAATAGCCGTCTCAAGGGAGCTGCTAATCTGCTGATCATGCCGAATCTGGATGCGGCGAACATTGCCTTCAACCTGTTGAAGGTTGCCGCGGGCGATAACCTGACCGTTGGACCAATTTTGCTGGGTTCCCGCAAACCGGCGCATATTCTGACGCCGACGGCGACCGTGCGTCGTATCGTGAATGTGACTGCACTTGCCGTTGTGGATGCGCTGATGGACGAACAGCGGCAAAGCTGAATGTTCGCTTAAGGATCGGTGCTATCTTGTTATTTTAATTCGGTTTGCACCCGGGTTTTGGTTGAAAATCCGAGTGGCTGCGCTAGAATACGGGCAATTAATCTGATAGATGTTTCAGCGGGTCTTGTGCTCGCTGGAACGCTTTGCTCCGGTGGTGCGTGCTATGGCTTTAATCAAACGTTCTCAGTCTTCCAAATTGCTCGCAACGTTGTTGCTGAGTGGGGTATTGGCATCCACGGCAGTTGCTGCCGCGACAGCAACGCAGAGTAGCCCTCAGGCCGCGAACACGAAGCAGGCTAGCAAGAGCAAATCAACGACGGCAGCAAAAGCTAAGAAAACCGCTAAGCCGGTGAAGTCGCAGGCCACTAAGGAAACGGCTAAGACCGTCACAGCCCAGAGTGCCGCCAAGGATAAGGTAGTGAGCGCCACCTCGAAAAAGCCGAGCCGTCTGATTGCCAGCAAAAAACCCAGAGATACACCGCCCAGCAACTGGGGGGACTGGAATGGACCGGTGGGAAGTTCCCCAGGCCTCCATTCGCATGCGGCGTTGTTGATTGATATGCAAAACGGTGAAGCTGTGTATCAGAAAAATGCCACACAAGTGGTGCCGATTGCCTCAATCACCAAATTGATGACGGCCATGGTGATGCTTGATGCGCACCTGCCTATGAACGAAGAGCTGGTGATTACCGATGATGATGTGGATACGCTAAAGGGTAGCCGTTCACGTTTGGCGGTGGGAACGCAGTTGACACGTCAGGAAGCACTGCTGCTAGCACTGATGTCATCGGAAAATCGTGCGGCACATGCCCTGGGCCGTAACTATCCCGGTGGTATTCCGGCATTTGTCGCTGCGATGAATCGGAAGGCGCAGGAGTTGGGGATGACTAACTCCCGCTTTCTGGATCCGACAGGTTTGAACTCCGGTAACGTGTCAACCGCTCGAGATCTGGCCAAAATGGTGACGGCAGCTTATCGATATGCGCCGATTCGTGAAACCTCTACGACCTCGGATGCGCGCGTTGATGTGCGTGGCCGTATTCAGGAATACCGCAATACCAACCCGCTCGTCCGTTCCGACAGCTGGGACATCGGTGTCACGAAAACTGGCTTTATTCGTGAGGCCGGCAAGTGCCTGGTGATGCAGGCTAAAGTGAACAACCGCCCGATGGTGTTTGTGCTGCTGGATTCGGAAGGCTCGATGACCCGTGTGGGTGATGCCAACCGCCTGAAGAAGTGGGCTGAAGCCCAGCACAGTTGATCGCCGGTCGGTAACCTCTTGTGGCCGAGTTTCCTGGCGGCTCTCTAGAGGCGGGCGCCCATGGCCCGGGAGACCTCATCCGCACAGGCTTTGAGCGCGGGTACCCAGGTGGTTTCGTGATCGCCAAAGCGCTCGGTGGGTGATGACACGGAAATGGCGCCGACCAGTGTGCCGCGGTCATCTCTGACCGGCGCTGCTACGCAGCGTAGGCCGAGTTCGGCCTCTTCGTTGTCAAAAGCGATGCCTGCATCCCGGACGGTTCCTAATGCCTTGTTCAGTGCAGTCAGACTGGTGAGTGAGTGCTCGGTATTGCCGGGCAATCCGGTGCGTTTTGCGTAACCGGCGACTTCGCTGGCCGAGTCTTCGGCCAGAAAAAGTTTGCCGAGAGATGTGAGGTGCAGCGGGGCGCGCGAGCCAACCCGGTAGAACACGCGCACACGTGCGGCATTAGCCGCTGCGCGATCCAGATAAATGATGTCATCGCCATCCCGGATGGCCAGATTGACCGGTTCACCAATCATGCCGTGAAGCTGCTCGATAAACGGACGGGCAACCTCCCGGATCTGCAGGCGCTCTCGTACCAGATTGCCATATTCAAGCCAGCGCAGCCCCAGGCAGTAAAGCCCGCCGGGTTGGTGTTCAACCAGCCCGATCGAGGCAAGGGCACCGAGAATGCGATGTACGGTGGAAATGTTGAGACCTGTTTGACCGGCCAGCATCTTCAGTGTCACCGGCGCACTTTGTGACGCCAGAATGGCAAGCAGCAGATCGGCCCGTTCAAAGACCTGAACGCCAGTGTTGCTTGAGGGCGGTCGAGAGGTTGTGCTGGCGTCAGACATGAAGAGGCGGTGATGGGCGTCGGGAACAGATAGAATAGGGGGCATTAGAATTTGCCCAGCAACATTTTACTATGTGGAACATGGGCGCATGTTGAAAATTGCGCGTCTTTGCGCGGAATATCTGTTGGAAAACATTATGTCCGGTTGTTGCACTATCCCGCCCCGTGAAGCACCTGCCATTCCGCTATGGATCAATGGCCGCCCCATGCTGGCGATGCCGCTACGCTTTCATGAAGTTCGCGAGGCGGCAACGCAGCGCTTGATCCGGCGTGTACCCATGGTTGATGCTGAGTTGGCGGCATCGGCGCTGAATGTCGCACAACAGGCGACGGGCTTGCCGCTGGCCGAAGTGAGTCATTTTCTGGGTGAATTGTCTCAGGCGCTCGAAGAGTTGGAGGGGCATTTTGCCGGCTTGAGCGCGGTTGAAAGCCACACACATTTGGAAGCCGGTAAAGCGGATGTGGCGCATGCCATCGAGTTCGTGCAACAACTGGCACAGGCACCGTTGAACGCAGATGCCGTCGATCATGATTTATCCGTGCTGGCCCTAGCAGGCGCCGGCCTACCCCTCAGTGCAGCGCTTAAGCTGGTGCTGCCGATGCTGTTGCAGGGTCGTGCCGTGACGCTGGTGCCCGATGCCGATGCCCCATCCTGTGCGTTGGCATTGGCGGAGTTGTGTGGTCAGTGCGGCCTGCCGGATGGTTTGTTCAATGTCGTCTACGTTGACGATACGGTGGCGTTATCTCTGATCCTGGATCATGGCGTACAACAGGTTCGACTGTTCGGCCCTAGTGCCTGGGCGCAGCGCTGGCAAACGGCCGCCATGAACTGGCCGGATCGCGTTCGATGCGAGCTGGTGCCTGCCTGAAAGTCGATCAAGTCCCCGTTATTGCAACCAGGGCTTGATCCAGCTCATCAGTCCGGGTAAGGCTAACGCGGTCAGCAGACCGTTGAGTCCCATGCCCAGTGCGGCAAAGGCGCCCATTGTCTCGCTCAGTTGAAAAGCACGGGCTGTGCCAATGCCGTGCGCAGCAACACCCATTGAGAAACCGGCTACCGCATCATCACGGATACCTAGCCAACGATAGAGCATTTGTGCGGCCATCGCACCGAGAATGCCGGTCGCAATGACCATCACGGCAGCCAGCGAGGGCAGGCCACCAATCTGTTCGGCAATTCCCATGGCGATCGGTGTCGTCACCGATTTGGGGGCGAGCGATAATAAGGTTGGTAGGCTGCCACCAAACCAATAACCCACGAAAACGGCGCTCAACATTGCGGTCAATGAGCCACCTAGTAAAGCGAGGACGAGTGGCGCTGCCATGCGGGTTAAGCGCTTGAATTGCCCGTAGAGCGGAATTGCCAGTGCTACTGTGGCCGGACCCAGCAGAAAATGGACAAACTGCGCCCCTTCAAAATAGCGGACATAGGGGGTGCCTGTTACGGTTAGCAGACTCACCAGCATCAGGATGGACAATAATACGGGGTTGGCCAGCGGCCGCTGGCCGCTGCGTTGATAGATACGGAAGGCGAGCTGGTAAGCGACCAGCGTCATTGTCAGCCAGAAAAGCGGCGATGCCGAGAGATAGACCCAGGTCTGATTCAGGCGCTCAGGCATGGTGATCTCCTGCGGGAACAGCAGGCGGGCGCATCAGGCTTTTAAGAATCAGCGCTGTTACGGCCATGCCACCTAGGGTGCTGACAATCAGGGCGGCGGTAATGGGTAACCATTCGTCGGCAATCAGTTGCAGATACAGCATGACACCGGTGCCTGCCGGTACGAACAGTAATGACAAATGCTGCAGCAGGACATGAGCTGTTTGTTGCATAGATAGAGGGATGGCGCGTCCGAAACGACCACGTACGACCAGGGTGCAAAAGAGCAATGCCATGCCGATCACTGGGCCGGGCACCGGCAATGACAGCAGGCGCGCGACGACTTCGCCAGCGAGTTGATAGAGCAGTAACCAGGTCAGTGCGGCAATCATGATGCAAATCCTCAAATGAAGACGGCACCCGCAGGTGCCGTCTTTGACAGAAGCGTGGGCGGTTAGGCCATGGCTTCGTACAACGGCAGGGTCAGGAACTCCGGATATTCTGGAGTCAGCGACATCTTGTCGAAAATAACCGCAGCCTGATCATAGGTTGCCGTCTCTTCGCCTTGGGCGCTGACCGTGGCTTTGACCTTGGCCAGCTCTTCGCCGATCATGCCACGCACCATCTCGACGGTGACCTTACGGCCGTCGTCCAGAATACCCTTCGGTGAAACGACCCACTGCCACACCTGCGAACGAGAGATCTCGGCGGTGGCCGCATCTTCCATCAGGTTGTGAATCGGCACGCAGCCATTACCGGCCAGCCAGCTGCCCAGGTAGTGGATGCCGACGTTGATGTTGTTGCGCAGGCCGGCTTCGGTGATCGGTGTTTCCGGTTGGAAGTTCAACCAATCCTTGGCGCCGAATTCTTCGGTGCGCTGTTTTTCCCACTGGTTCGGACGGTCGCCCAGCACTTTCTGGAATTCTTCAGCGGCAATCGCGACCAGGCCCGGGTGAGCCACCCAACCACCATCGAAACCGTCGTTGGCGTCGCGGGTCTTGTCGTGACGGATACCGGCCAGCGCTTTTTCGTTGGCGACCGGATCATTCTTGATCGGGATCAGGGCCGACATACCGCCCATGGCCGGTGCGCCACGCTTGTGGCAGGCTTTAACCAGCGCCAGGGCGTACGAACGCATGAACGGCACTTCCATGGTGATGGCACCACGCTGGGCCAGGCAGAAATCCTTGTTCTTCTTGAACTTCTTGATGCAGCTGAAGATGTAATCCCAGCGGCCAGCATTGAGGCCTGCCGAATGTTCGCGCAGTTCGTACAGAATCTCTTCCATCTCGAAGGTGGCGAGAATGGTTTCAACCAGCACGGTGGCCTTGATCGTGCCTTGCGGCAGACCGATCTCGTTCTGGGCCATCACGAAGATGTCGTTCCACAGGCGAGCTTCCAGATGGCTTTCCATCTTCGGTAGGTAGAAGAATGGGCCGGCACCGCGGGCGATTTGCTCTTTGGCGTTGTGGAAGAACACCAGACCGAAGTCGAAGATGCCGCCGGAAACGCGCTGACCGTCGATCAGGACATGCTTTTCGTCGAGGTGCCAGCCGCGCGGACGAATCTGCAGCGTGGCGATCTTGTCGTTGAGTTTGTATTCCTTGCCGGTTTCGTTCTTGAACGAGAGCTTGCGACGAATGGCATCGTACAGATTGACCTGACCCTGGATCTGGTTTTCCCAGTTCGGGCTGTTCGAATCTTCAAAGTCGGTCATGTACGAATCAGCGCCCGAGTTGTAGGCGTTGATGATCATTTTGGCTTCAACCGGGCCGGTGATTTCGGTGCGGCGACGCTCCAGGGCCTTCGGCAGCGGGGCAATCTTCCAATCCCCTTCGCGGATGTGTTTGGTTTCTGGCAGGAAATCCGGCATTTCGCCGGCATCAATGCGTGCCTGACGCTCGATACGGGCTTTCAGCAGTTCCTGGCGGCGCGGTTCAAACGCACGGTGCAGTTTGGCGACGAAGGCCAAGGCTTCCGGGGTCAGGATTTCTTCAAAACGGGCATTGATCGGGCCGGTGATCTGAACGCCAGCAGGCAGTGTGAGGCTCATGTGAAAACTCCGTAAAAGTAAGCAGCAAAGCGAAGAGAAAGACAAATTTTGATGATGTTGCACATTCTATTGCAGTGCAAATGGAATTAAAAGATGTAAAAATATCTGTTCTTTTTATACTTTAAGTATTAAATAGATCGGAGAAACCGATGAATCCGTTCAAGGAAATGCAGGCGCTGGTCCTGGTGGCAACCCACGGCTCGCTATCGGCGGCGGCGCGAATTGAAGGCGTGACCCCGGCGATCATGGCCCGTCGGCTTGATGCCATGGAAAAACGGCTCGGGTCGCAATTAGTGCATCGTACGACCCGCCGGATCTCGCTGACCGAGTCCGGACAGAATTATCTCGAAGACTGCATACGGATTCTCAATGATCTAGCTAACGCCGAAGCCGCGGCGGCACGGGGCAGTATTCAGGTCAGTGGCCATTTACGGGTGACGGCGCCCGCCGGTTTCGGGCGACGCCATGTAGCACCTCAAGTACAGCGTTTTTTGTCACAGCATCAGGAAGTCAGCGTTTCGCTCGATCTATCCGACCGCCTCGTGGATCTGGTGAACGAAGGTTTTGACTGCGGTATTCGCTTGGGGGAGCTGGCAGATTCAAATCTGGTCTCCGTACATCTGGCCGAAATGCGTCGCGTCGTCGTGGGAGCGCCTGATTACCTGCAACGGCGAGGGATTCCCCGGGCACCGGAAGATCTACTGCAGCACGACTGTCTGGCCCTTGGCCCACAACGCGGCTGGACCTTTCGGGCACATCTGGCCGGCTTGGGCAATACGGGCGCCGTGAAGACGCGCAGCATCCGGGTCAAGGGGCCAATCGAATGTAATGATGGTGTGGTGTTGGCCGAATGGGCGCGTTCCGGCGGAGGTCTGGCCTGGCGCTCAATGTGGGAAGTCGGCGAGGATTTACAGGCTGGGCGGCTGATCAGTGTACTGGATGACTGGGCCGCACCGCCGGTCGGCATCTATGCTGTATTTCCGGAACGTCGGCATTTACCGCTGAAAGTCCGCGCTTTCGTTGATC
>JACCDU010521516.1_pt1 | contig 19714 bp, 50 predicted proteins | sample 7446081 | NCBI WGS metagenome assembly JACCDU01 (sample SAMN15323447, study PRJNA562643) | freshwater metagenome | isolation source: river surface water | place: USA:Blue River Watershed | collected 2017-08-17
CTCTACACACTGTTTGTCATGAGGCACGGCTCATGAGTGACGTAATAGGCATAGGGGTTGATGGCTGGGACGAGACTCGTCTTGGTGAGAAACTCCTGTGGCTAGACCATAACTATGGCCCCAGTACAAATAAAACGTGGTACATAGACTATCAACCCCTGTGTACTGACTTGGTAATGAACCGGGAAATCTACTTCTTTTTTAAAGCAAACAATTGGGAATATGACTATTAAACTATACATGACACGCACTGGGCACCACGATGGTACCAATGGCTGGATAGCTATGGACCGTCTAGGTGAAGTTAGTCGCTGGGTTGAAGCACAGTTTGGTCGCCCTGATTGGCATAAAAACTATAGCCTGGACTTTGCTGACTATAGTGAAGACTGGGCTTGCTTTACATTCCACGATGACACCATGGGATTCTGGACACAAAATCGCTGGCAGGCGATCATGCTAACTGAAGAGCAGTGGAACGGTGTCCGGATTGTGGGTGGGTAATATGGTACGTTTGTATCTACCATTTAGTATGGGCATCCGCGTCAACTTTGACCCCTTGACCTATGAAGAGGAATGGGTACACCCTATCCTACACATAGGCAGCAGTTACAGCAGTATCAAACAGCCTATCATGGAATGGCTGGCCGAGAATTATGGCACCCGTGTACAGCCCGGGTTCGATACTGAGGTGGAGGACTACTATATTGACTTCCCCACAGAGGCAGACATTACCTGGTTCAAACTGAGGTGGTTATCATAATGACAACGAAACTAGAACTAAAGACACCCGTATATTCCACGCGGCCCAAACAGGGCTGTGATTTATATGTGCCACTGGATTACCTTACCAAAGAAGATCGACTCAAAGCTGCAATCTGGGCCATGGAGCAGTTCGGAGTATCTAATGTAGACCCATTTTGCCTAGGCCCCAACGAGGGCTTGGGCTTCTGGTTCCGCAATCAAAAGGATGCCACGTGGTTTAAACTGAGGTGGCTATCATGAAGCTGGAGCATACATTCTACATACGTAGGTATTGGTTCAGTAATGACACCCCTGAGGATATAATGAATACCCTGAACTGGCGCAGGGGCTGGGAAGTGTCTGGCAAGTACCGTGGGCAATATGTGGACGTACATTACATAGGTGAGGCTGACAAATCGATTACCATGATGGAACTTAGATACGCCGAATGGATTGTTGATCGAGAATCAATCAGTTATACTGTTGAGGGTGATGATGGGCTTGAAACATGAACTTATACTTTGAATTGGCTGATGTGGTTATAGGGCTACACGCACCCGACGCCAAGTACTTGGCTGCTTACGATGTGCCCGAGGGTGCGAGCCTGGTGACCACACGTTATGGTTCTATGACCCGTGGTTCTGACAGGATATGGTGTGAGGAGGGTGATCATGTCTGGTACATCAAGCACAGGTCCGGCCTACCCCATAACACCCTGGTAGATAAAAAGGAATTCTTTTGGGTTAAACTTAGAAGCGTTAAGGTATGAAAATTGTACGAACAAACCACAGACACAAGCTACACTCGGCTTATGAGATCATCTTAGAATACAATCGTGGGGTAAATGACGTGACTGAATATAACAGTGTACGTAGGGCCCTAAACCGCACCCTGGGTGAGAAGTTCTCTGACTTCAATGCAGGGGTACGTAACCCCAAATGGTTCTGGGAAGAGAACCTACGTTATAACAGACGCAGAATTTACCTTAAAAGCGAAAAGGAATTGACATGGGTACAGATGTCAAAGTAAGGGGTGATGAATCCCTAGACGAGATTTACTTCCTACTCCGCACAGGGGTATGGCACCCTAGCCATCTGGGTGAGTACATCGAGATACAAAGCAATGAGGCCTACAACACAGGGGTGGATGATGGGCAGACCCAGGCCAATGACCAGGGCTGGGAAAACGAGTACCACAGGGGCCACACAGACGGCTTTGAGGAAGGGTACAGTAAAGGCTCAAGCGAAGGGTACCGTGATGGGTACGCTGATGGGTCCAGAGAGTCCAGCTATGATAATGATAGGAGTTACCGACGATGATCAGCATGAGTGAAGTTTACTTTCTGGTACGTGTGGGCAGCTGGGATGAAGACGAGCTGGAAGAATACATACGGGAACGTATCGCCGAATCCGAGGAGGACGCTTACAACAGTGGTCACGCTGACGGGTACAAAGAAGGGCACGATGAAGGCCAGACCCAAGGTGCCCAGAGTATGTACGAACAAGCCTTCCAGGCTATTAAGGATTTATCATGAGTACAAGAATACAGTCAGTCCAGGAAGTCTATTTCCTAGTCCGAACAGGTAGTTGGAGCGAGGAAGACCTCAACAACTGGCTGCAGGCGAGCATTGACAGCTACTACAACGATTCGGAAGACATCGAGGACTATGACAAAGAGTGGGATATGCTAGCGGATGACGAGTGTTAAGCATTACCCTGGGGTGGTTCTCATGATAACCTCAGGAATAGTATATTTACCCGCGAAGCGCCTGACGACGAAGTTAAAGGTCAGAACACAGAAATTACTTGTAACTCGTTAGGAAACATCATTAAGAGTATGTCCAAATGCGGCGACGAATCGGCCAAGATCTGCCAGGCAATCTCGTGTACAGCATGATCAATTCGACCATAGTACATGGGTATATTCTTAGCTTGACAATACTGGAAGATCCTGTTAACATTGTCCACATCACCCGAAATCAATATATGCAAAAGACACTCTCCTGGCACCGATACATCGTGGACACAAGGATCCTACCGACCAGACTATTTAAGCAACTGAAACAGCAGGTCCTGGGTAGAAGCGTACTGTGGGATAGTGACCCGAAAGGCAACATCATCGTGAATGTCCTGGACGATGATCGGTGGAGCACTTGGTTCGCCGTTACATACAGCGACTATATCATAGAATGTCGCCGGGGAGAAACTGTATTCCAAGTAGACGAAAGGCCCGCTGTCCGATGACCACACGCATACGAATAACACCCGACTCATGGCGGCAACTCCAGGAAGCCTTACACAAGGACTATACGAGAAGTGCCGTAATGATATCATGGAGACGTAAAGAGATCCTGGGGTTTGAAATTAGCACAGACATATTAGACAATGTTATATTGACATTCGATAACGACCGTGTGGCTACACTATTCCAATTGAAATACAGTGAATGCATCGATACAGGAAGGAATCCATTTACTCATCCCGTATACGACAAGGTATTGGATACCATATAGAGTAACATAAAGGCGACTGCCCCGCGCTATCTCTCAAAGGCCCGCTGTGGGGATATACAGAAACACAGTAGACCATTGTGGGGAAGCAAAAGGCCCGCTGTAACATTCTAGGGTCTTGCACCCAAGTAGATCCTCTCCGGGGAAGACCTAGATGCCCCAATAGGCCCGCTGTGGCATTCGCGCATGATGCACTAGGGTGTGCATATGGCCCGCTGTACGTATGCGTGGAGGCTGGGGGAAAATGGCAGACTATCAGAAGGCATAGAGTATTCATTTTCACATAGCCTGCCTAGACCAGGATGTTCGAATTTCTTGACACTCTAGATCACGATATCCACACCGCGCTGTCGCAACGATAGCCCCATTTGGTCACACAATTTCACACTTTTTCACACTCTGAATCAGCCTTCGAAGCCACGATCGCCACGGTGATTGACTGCTATTTGACAGTGATTGACCGTAAATATATTATGAGTCCAAGGAGACCATCATGACGACCACCGTGCAATTAAGATTCCCCACACACAGAGTTCATCTTGTCCACGATCAAGATACTGGGAAGATCATATGTTTTAAGCATGATGAATCTGCATGTGATATAGAGATCTTCTATGACTATGACTCGGCCAGTGATTGGTTCATGACTCCAATCCCAATCTTCACATATAGAGCATCAGTGGGCGACGAATAAGAATAATTCGTATTCGTATTCATTCCCTGGATGCGAATAGTTCTTGATCGTATTCAGAATCAGAATAGTTCGCATTCGCATTGAGAGATCGTGATCGTCAGATTTCGAAGTGATTGCGAATCGTTCTTATTCGCATTCTGAATCTGTTGCCCACCCTCGCCGTCCATCCCCAGTATACCTGTTCGAACGTATGAGTTAATTATACTCGAATTCTTTGATTCAGTCAAGCGAATATTCGGAATTAAATCTGTTGACATTCGGTTCAGGTTGTGTCATAATAGAGGCTTACTTACTTAAAAGGAGCGAGCGATGCGTTATTTGAAAGAGTACTTGAACCAATACAATTTTGGACGTCGATTCTTCGAGAAGAAAGCGGATGTCACTGTGGAGAACATGACCCTCGATGAGGCGAATCTCTTGGCAGAGAATATGAGTGCCGCTTGGTCACCCGAGAATCTTACCTGCGATGGTGAATTGTCTCGAGCTCAAGTTCAAGCCAAGGCCCGACTGATCCGCAATGCCGCATATGAGCTCATGAAGCTTCAGCCCAATCTCACCATTCCCCAGTGGTCAGAGGATCTGTTTTCTGCACCTGCCTCTACTACCGACAACTTTGTCGTGGGGCAGAGGGTTGCAATCACCCACGATAAGCTCGGGGGCCGTGCTGAGGGTGTTATCCTCAAGGTCAACCGTGTGAAGTGTCGGGTAGAGTTCGCGAAAGGGGTGTTCAACGTTCCTTTTGGCATGATGGAAAAAGTCTAAAAAACGATTGACAATGGTAGGCTTCTATGTCATAATAGAGGCTTACTTACACAGACAGGAGCGAAGATGTTTAAACTGTTATCTAGTAGCAACACCAAAATCATTAAGGGCGAAGGCAAGGGCTACAAGACCTACATTTTGCATCTGGCTCCCTATACCCTGGCTGGCGTTGGCAATGTATGCCCTAAAGCCACTCCCGGCTGCATCGCATCGTGTCTTAACCTCTCTGGGCATGGTGGCATGATCCCTGCTGGTAAGACTACGAATAAGGTTCAAGAGGCTCGTATCCGCCGCACTCGTTATTTCTTTGAGAACCGTGATGCTTTTATGCTGGATCTCGTGGACGATATCGCTCGTGCAATCAAGCAGGCAGAACGCAAGGGCTTGATCCCCGTTTTCCGCCTCAATGGTACTAGCGATTTGAGCTGGGAAAAGTACAAGGTTGGCGGGCATACTGTCTTTGAGCTTTTCCCCAACGTGCAATTCTACGATTATACCAAGGTCCTTGGGCGTAAGGTAGAGGGCATCCCCAACTATCACTTGACATTTTCTCGTGCTGAGAACAATGATGCTGACGTTAAGAAAGCACTCAAGAAGGGCATGAACGTGGCCGCGGTATACGACAAGATCCCTGACGGCATGTATAGCGCAGACAACGACGATCTCCGCTTCCTAGACCCCAAGGTGGGCATGATGGGGCTTAAGGTCAAGGGCTGGCGTGCCAAGGCAGATACGTCAGGCTTCGTAATTCGATTGACAGAGGTCGCTTAAGGCGTTATAATAGCGACAAGACAACAAGGAGTGAGCGATGAAGAAGTTGACCAAGGCGCAGAAAGAGAAGCTGGAGCAGGCCGTCAAGCTCTTGAACGAGGCCAATGTCCTAATGCAAAAGGTGATCAAGGATGATGAGTGTTATTACATTCACACCCAGATCGAGAATGCCGCGGACGATATCACTGACTGGATGGGGGAGCGAGTATGACCCGTGAAGAAATGATTGACTTCCTGGCGGATTCAGACTATAATTACATCATGCAGGAAGACGGAGGGGTAGAACTTCTCCGTGACATCCTGGATATGGGATTCAAAGGTTACCGCCATATGCTGGACTCTGAGCTCCGCGTAGAGGTAGAGCAAAGAAAATTGATGCAGAAGGCTTGACAAATCGATAGGTTCGTGTATAATTGACACATCAACTACACTAGGAGCGACACTATGTATGCAATCGAAACCGCCCGTGATGAGAACACTGGCCTGGAGATGTTCCTTATTGTCAACACCGAGACTGGGGTTGATGTGGATCGTGCCTACGATCGTCAGGATGCAGAGGATATCTGCGACTACTATAACGACCAGGAGGCCGAGTACGATGGACAGCCCACTGAGTTTGAAGAGTGGATGGATTTTGATCCTGACTGCTAAAAAGTGGTTGACAAAACGATTCCTTCATGTATAATGAAGACTTCCAAACAACGCAACAAGGAGCGAAAAAATGTCTAAGCACCCTACAATTAACCATGTCTTTTTAAACAACGAAGACAAAGAGATTAAACAAGATCGCGGTTATGCCAAACGGGCTGTCAAGAAGTATAACGATACCTACGAGCATCTGTATACGGCAGATGAAAAGGCTGAGGGTGCTGCCCTGTTAGCCCAAGCCCAAAGCGCATTCATCCGCAGCCGTTGCTGGCTTAACTATCGCAAGAAGACAATGGTAGTTAAGGTGGAGAGCCCCACGTCTGCAGATCGTGTTACTGCGGCAGTCTCAGCGTTTGAGCAAGCCATTGCAGTATACAACCCAGATCTGCGTCACGATGGTGGTCACTACCTGTTCCACATCTTCCCACGCAAATAATGATTGACAGGGGACTAGTTCCCCTGTATAATCTACACATCAACAACAAACCCTAGGAGCGACACATGGGAACACGTAGCCTCACACTCGTCTATGATGAGTACCGCGACACGCCAATCATCAACCTCTATCGTCAATATGACGGTTATATGGAGGGACATGGTCAAGAGCTGGCTAATTTCTTGGGAACCATCAAACGCATCACCAATGGCATTGCAGGCGACCCCACGGGCACTGCAAATGGCATGGGTTGCTTGGCTGCACAGATGGTGGCAAACTTCAAGACAGAGGTGGGGCACTTTTACCTCTACCCGCCGTCAATGACAGACTGTGGCCAGGACTACGAGTATCACGTCTACAAAGACAAGATCGTGGTGAAGCACGCCTACGCTGACGATGGGCTCGTATTTGAAGGCACGTGGGAAGAGTTTTACAAGGCAACCCACAAAGAAATTGCCTAAAAACGATTGACAGGGACTTAGGTCCCTGTTATAATCTACACATCAACAACACACATTGGAGCGAACAATGGCACACATTACAGCAGACGACGTTAAGGCTATCCGCAACGAACTCAAAGAAGCCTTCCCCAAGTGGAAGTTCAGTTGCCGTAAGGGCAGCGGCAGCCTGTCAGTGGATGTAACTATCCTCAAGGGCACTGTGGACTTCAGCGAGGGCTTCAAGAACTCGTACAATGGCAAGAAGCATTGCCAAGTCAACCAGTACTGGATTGACAGTCACTGGACTGACCTCGAGGCTCGTGCTGCATTGAACAAGATCAATGAGATCATGCACAATGCCCCTGGCCGTGCTGATGTCCTGCGTAAGTTCTACGATCGCAGCGATGCGATGACTGACTACTTTGACACAGCGTTCTACACCCACCTGAGCATTGGTGCTTGGGATAAGGATTACGAGACTGTCTAAAAAACGGTTGACAGGGGACTAGTTCCCCTGTATAATGAACACATCAACAACACTAGGAGCGAAACATGGGATTAGACGTTTACCTGCGCCGTGCAACTGACCGCGCTCAAGCACTGGCCAACCAAGAGCAATGCAATGCTCACAGCGATGCCCTTTGGGAAAAGGCTGGCGCTTACGACACCCTCAGCGATGCGGCCAAGGAAAAGATCCGTGAGGCTACCAAGACCTTCAACGCCACACTCAACTGTGACGACTACGGCAGTTCCAACGACATCGAAACTGTCGAGATCGACAGCAAGATCCATCCGGACAATATGTTCAAGATCGGATACCTGCGTTCGTCGTATAACTCGGGCGGCATCAATAGCGTATTGAAGCGCATTGGTTGTCCTGACCTGTACGACATCTTTGAGCCAGGTGATGAGTACTACGTGACTCCTGATTGGCTGCAGGCCCAGGCCCGTGCCCAGATTGCGATTGACAAACTCCGCGAGCACATGGCAAGCCCAATGGGTTCTTACGATGTGATCGAAGTCAACGGCTACGATCCCGTGGGCAGCAAAGAAGAAGCTCTTGCCTTGCTCAAGAACGAATTGGAGCAGAAGCATTCCTGGGGTGGTGGTTATAGCAACCGCGCCGGCGACTGGTTCCTGGAAGGTTTGAGCATTGTGGGTGCAGTACCAGGCAAGCCTAGTTTCATGGGCCAGCCTACCTACTACCTGTTCACCAAATCAGAGAAGCCTGGTGGCAACCTTCAGTGGTACTTGGAAGCCTTGGAAGTGACCAAGGAGATGATTGACTACGTGCTGGCGCAACCAGACGTGGACAACTACTTCCTGAGCTGGAGCTCATAAAGTACTTGACAGGGACCTAAGTCCCTGTTATAATAGACAATTGTTAAACGTTAGGAGCGAAAGTGATCAAAGTATACGACTTGGCAGCAGTGTTGGCCCTAGAGGCTCAGCAAGAGGGTTCTGTGGCAATGACACAGATTGTAGACACTCATGCACACATCAGCGATGAAGAGATCATCGAACGACTGCGAGTTCGTTTCAAAGTACTTGAAGACATGACTACAGCAGTCAAACAAGGTCTTGTACGTGCTTTGGTGGTCACTGGTGCTCCTGGCGTTGGCAAGACGTTTGGTGTTGAGGCAGTACTTGCAGCGCAAGAAGAAGGCGATCGGAAGTTCCGCAAATACGAAGTTGTCAAGGGCAAACTCAGTCCCCTGATGCTATATAGCAAGCTTCACGAATACAAAGAGTCAGGTGATGTCCTTGTGTTCGACGATTGCGATGACGTGTTGCAGGACGATACTAGCTTGAACATCCTCAAGGCTGCACTAGACAGCAGCGACGTCAGAACCATTAATTGGAACACCGCCAGCCGGCACTTGACAACTGGTGACATTCCGACATCATTCGATTATGAAGGTGCCTGCATCTTTATCACGAATACCAAGTTCGAGAACAACCGCAGCAACAAACTCGGCCCTCACTTGGAAGCTATCGAAAGTCGCTGCCACTATCTGGACCTGACGATAGATACGGTACGTGAGAAGATGCTGCGCATCCATCAGATTGTCGGTGATGGCATGTTGGACAAATACTGTTTGAGTGCAGAAGATGAAGACGAGATTATCGAATTCATCGACACGAACAAGAACAATCTGCGTGGTCTGTCGCTGCGCATGGTTGTCAAGATTACAGAGTTGCGCACATCCTTCCCAGATAGTTGGAAGGAGGTCGCTCGAATGACTTGTATGCGGTCTCGATAATAACTAGAATGCATACATGTGTCAAGGAGTAGATTCGCTCCCGAAACTTGACACACTCGCCGGCGAGTAGATTCGCTCCCGAAAGCTGGCACGGATGATGACGTGATTCGCTCCCACTAGTCATCCAAATCGGTGGTTGTCTTACACAAGGCTCCACCACTTCCCATCCCTAGGATGTCCGATTCGCTCCCGGCTTCCTAGGGATTTTTTTATAAAACCGATTGACAAGCAGAGCGATTCGTGTATAATAGATCACATAGCAACAAACATTGGAGCATTTCAAATGGAACACTCAGTAGTTCAAGCACTCAAGACTCAACTGTTAGACGTCATCCTGGAACGTCAGCCCGAGGCATCTGTTCAAATCTTTGCCATGGCTGCGATGCACGGTGACGTGGACACACTGGACATGATCATCAATCGTGTTGGTGACAAGTTGGGCAACCTGGATGAGATGATCATGATCCGTGACGGCCTTAAAGAGCTGGTTAAGGATCTTGACGCAGCAGAGGCTCGCCAAAGGGAAGCTGAAGCTCAAGCTGAACAGGAAACGAAAGACTTCCTGGGGAAGTTTAAACTATGAGTCACTTTGGACAGGTACTAGAAGATCCCGAGTATTACGATGCTGGGGACGCTGCTTGGGATGCAGCGATGGATGAAGATGAGTTTGAAGACGATGTAAACTTCATCAGTGAGATGGAGCGTTACAATCCCTTCAATACCATCAATTCATGATCAACATCAACGGCCTAACTCAAGATCAAGTCGACATGCTCGACTTTATGTGGAATGAGCTCGAGACTGAAGAGGACTACCTTAACTGGTACGACTCTTTGGACGAGGGCCAGCAACGTCAGGCAGAGCTATTACAACGTCTTGTCATCATGGAGTCAATCGATGAGGATATGCTGGCGCTGGGCTCATACCCTGAGGCAAAGAAAGTGATTGACAGCATCAAGAAATGATGCTACAATAGCGACATGTTAAACGAAACAGGAGCGACAAATGCCTAATTGGTGTAGCAACAACTTCAGCATCACTGGACCCAAAGAGAAAATCCGAGCACTCTGGGATCAAGCACAAAAAGATGAAGAGTCAGGCGGCGGCTTGCTCACTGGTATGCGACCCATGCCTGAGTTCAAAGAGCCCGTGCCCTGCCCTATCACTGGCAAAGTTGATGCAACGATGCCTGACTGGTGGAACTGGCGTGTGGCCAACTGGGGCACCAAGTGGGAAGTCAGTCCTGAAGGCATGCAATATACCGAAGACGGTGACACTGCAACCATTGCTGGCTGGTTTGAGAGTGCATGGAGCCCTCCTGTTGAAGCGTTCGCATTCTACTGCGATGAGCAAGATGACATCACGGCCAAACTCAGCTACTACGAACCTGGAATGTGTTTCGTAGGCGAGTGGACTTCCGACGGTGGTGATGAGTGTATCGAATACAATGAGTTCACCTCCAAGACTGTCCGTGATGGCATTGGTGAATACCTTGACGATATGTGGGGCATCTCCGAGTCCATGGCAGAGTGGGAAGAGGATAACGAGGAAGAGGCAAGTGAGTAAGCTGGCCTTCCACGGTAGACCGTTTGTAATATTCGACCCTTCCAATAAAGAACACAGGGCCGAGTATTACAAATTTGTCAAGACAGGTATGTGGGGGCACTGCCCCTACAGATTTGTTATCACTGACGACCAAGGAGACGTGGTGACTATGATCCAGCGTAAGCTGATAGCCTACTACGTGTCAAAGGAATTCGATACAAAAAGTATCAAAAAGTGATTGACAAATGATTTGAACTGTGCTACAATGAACTTGTTCATTTAGAACACTTTTAATTTTTTAACTTGAAGAGGCAAAGAAAAATGGCAACTGATAAAATGTATTCTGTTTGCGGTGTTACACGTCAACCTGATGGCAAGGTTAAAGTTCGTTGGACGAACGAGATCATGCGCATCAAGATCCTTCATCGTGAAGGCCATACTGACATCCAACTTGCTGATCTCGGCAAGCCGATGACCAAGTATGCTGCTGTTGAAGCAATCAAGGACCTCCCTGAGTTCCAGACTGCTCATGCACAGATGGCCATTCAGGAGTACCTGGAGGAAAAGGCGCCTAAGGCACCTAAGGCAGTTAAAACTGTTGCAACCCAAGCAACTGAAACGGAAGCTGCTTAACACCTAGAGCTTATAGCAAAGGCCCGCTGTAAGGTCGACGGTGTATAACCGAGTCCTTGCAGAAGGCCCGCTGTAAGCCCTAGCATAAACTCAAACACTGAAAGAAAACATGAGCAAGTTCTACCGAGACTTGACCCGCGAGCAGGTTATTGAACGCCTGACTGCACAAGATGTCCGCACTGTAATGATGGCAACTGATGAAGGGGATTACGATTTCCTGGCCCGCATTATCCAAGGTGACGGATTCACCCAATACAATCACATGACGCCCTCTGCGCTTGAAGCAGAATATGGCGAGCGTGAAGACAGAATCCTTGAACTGATTGAAGACGGCCTTATGCCGTATGACGTAGAGTAAATAAAGACTCTAGGGCTTATAGCTTAATGGTAAAGCAGTCGACTCATAATCGATTGAGTCCAGGTTCAATTCCTGGTGGGCCCACCATATAAGAATGCATTGATTCCCAAACGCAACGTCTAGCCCGTAAGGGACCTTACTAGATGGCTCCTAGGGCAATTGGCGAAAGGACAGTGTGTTCTTATATGGTATGTCTGCCGGTAGCTCAACTGGATAGAGCAACAGCCTTCTAAGCTGTAGGTCGGGGGTTCGAGTCCCTCCCGGCAGGCCAAGATCACTTTTATAGGCTAGCACAAAACAAAGACCCTGTCAAGCCTAGGGTCTCTAGATCAGGCGCCCAGCCTCGCCGTCCATCCCCCTCTGTTCGACAACTACAATTATACACGAATCGATTCGTCTGTCAATCGAAATCATTCTGAAAAAAGTGTTGACATTTCGATCTCTTTGTGCCATAATAGAGACAGTTAAACAAAGGAGCGAAACATGTCAAACCCCTTACAAAAGAACAACCTGTTTGCAACGCCTGCCAACTTGCAAGAACTGCAAGACAGCATTGAGGGCCTGCCTAAAAAGGACAAGGCACTGGTGTACCAATACGTGATGATGACATGGAATCTCGCTAGCGACATGGCTGGCAAGGAGATTGCACGTTTGGATGACATGGTGAAAAGAGTTTAAAAAAACGGTTGACAGGAGGGCAACCTCCTGTTATACTGTTAACACTTAAACAAAGGAGCGAAACTATGTTAAAAGTAGAACACACCACCCGTGCTTACAGTGGCAAGCCAGGTTGTATGTGCGGTTGCAACGGCACCTACAACGAAGGTGAACGTGCGAGAAAGCTGGCGATTACGCAGATGCTCAAGGACCCTCGTGCCCACTTGCAAGTGTGGAACAACAACGAAGAAGGCTGCATCTACTTTGTTCCCACTAACGGTCGCAACCGTGTACTGTACCTCAACAAGGCAGGCGTAAGTGTAGCACTGACGCTGGGCTTGAAACAAGAGGCAAATTAATTGCAAAAAGTGGTTGACAAAACGACCACTTTGTGTAATAATACAGACACTGCAACAAACAACACTAGGAGCGAAAATGCTAGTAAGCGAACTGATTGAACTGCTGCAAGGCGAGAACCCCGACGCAGAGGTCCACTTCCACTACAATTACGGTGACCACTGGCGCACCCAAGTTGCACCCAAAGTGACTGAGGTGTTTGCAGGGCAGGTTGTATACAGCGACTATCACAGGATGCCCAAGCTCGTAGACAATGATGACTACGACGAAGATGATAACACAGAATCCAATGAAAGTCAAGTGGTAATTATTGGATAAAACGGTTGACAGGAACTACGGTTCCTGCTACAATTAGGTCATGCACTAGGCGATAAGGCGAATGTAAGCACAATGCGACAATACCGTAAGCCTAGTGCATAACTTAAAAAGTAGAAAAAACGGTTGACAAACGGTGCAGAGTATGTAATAATACAAACACTGCAAAACACAAACAAACTTAAATTTTTTTAACAACCTGTTTAAGGAGCGTCAGATGACCCAAACTACTCAAGAGATCCAAGCCCAGATCGCAGCCCTCCGCGCCCAAGCAAAGGACGCAAAGAAAGCTGAGAAGGCTGCAGAACGTGCCCAAGCCAAAGCAGACAAGAAGGCTGCACGTGAGGCGGTGAAGGCAGAGAAGATTGCCGCAATCAAGGCAGAGAAGGCTGTTGTCCGTGCTGAGAAGGCTGCTGCTCGCGTTCAAGCGAAACAGATGCTGGCTGAAGCCCGTGCAAAGGCAATCGCTGAGGTGGCTGCGATTATGGCTGAGAAGGGCGTGTCCGTCAAGGAAGTCCGTAAGGCTGTGAAGGCTGAGGCCTAATTGACAACTGAAGGGCACTTGACAAAAGTGCCCTTTGGTAGTATAATTAGACTTTCAACAACGTTCAACAAGGAGCAGATATGAACGAATCCCGCGAGCAATACAAATTTTTGGAAGCCGCAGTGAACCTGCAACGACTGGACGGTAAGCGCACCATCCGCCGCAAGGACCTGGTGAACAAGATCCTGGGTGTCAACCCCCAGCCTGACTACGGTACTGGCGTGCCGTTTGGTGCCAACTTCACCAAGCACCTCCGCGCCATTGCCAAGGAACAAGGTGGGCAGTATGTCAAGGACACTAACGGCAAGAACGCCCGTATTGAATTCTAAAATACGGTTAAAAGGGCTTGACACCAGGCCCTTTTGGCAGTATAATTGAATTACCGTAAACGAACATGGAGCGAAACATGAAGTTCAAAACAGACGCCGGATTTGAGTCCAGCTGGTTGCAAGGTGAGATCCGTACCAACTACGAAACCCTGGTTGCCTGCTTTGGCCAACCCCAAGAGGGCGATGGCTACAAGGTGCAGGCAGAGTGGAGCATCAAGTTCGCTGATGGCACTTATGCCACAATCTACGACTGGAAGGAAGGCGATTCCTACCACGGAGAAGGCATGGGAATCCCCGCAGAGCAAGTGACGGATTGGCATATTGGTGGTTCCAAGTCCCAGGCAGTCACTCGCGTTAAAGAGGCTCTGAACGAGTTTTTGAGCAAGAACTGCTACCGGGCACCAGCCCAACTGACATAAGGTCGCTCCAGGAACCCTCCCAGCCATACGCCCTGCAACTCGCTTGGGTAGTCGCTGGGAGGTAATTCCTTAAAAACGGTTGACATCCAAATCGTTTTGCGTTATAATAACCACATAGCAACACAGGAGCGAGCGATGAGAATAACCTACCTTTACTTCTGCACCCTGGGCGGCATTGCAGGCGGCAAGTGCTACAAACGAGAGCACCGCAATGGCACCTATGTCTACCACACCTACCACCTGCTATGAGCTGGAATAACACCACCTGCCCTAAGCATGGCACCTACGAGTTCTATGGCCGTTACGTGCCACCATGTCCAGTATGTGGCTATCCTGAGCTCAAGTCAAGTGCTGAATATTATCGCTCCATGGGCATAAAAACGGTTGACAATTCGAGCGAAACCTGTATAATTAAAACATCAACAACAGGAGCGCAAAATGCAAATCGTCCAAGTAGCCCAAGCCAAGCTCGTAATCAACCGTAAGCTCAACACCGTCCGCATTGTAGCCGCGTTCAACGTCTATAAAAACGCAGAAGGTAAGTATGCCTTCCCTCCCCAACGCCAATGCGCTTATGTAAGCGGGGATCTGCGAGACGAGGATGTAGCCGCAACCGCCGAGCGCATCAGCAAAACGCTCAACGCCCAAGTCCAATTTGTAGAGTAAAAAACGATTGACAGGGACTTAGGTCCCTGTTATAATTTAGACATACAAACAAGGAGCGGTCATGTATTATAAATTGTTCGTGGAGTTTGGTGACAATCCTAGGCATCTAGAGTGTCACTATCTTTACACCAAAGCATTTTATATCGTGGGCGTTCCTGGTGAGTATGCTGTTAAGGCATGTGGCAACAATCGCATCGTAGAACGTGGGCTTCCAACATTGCAATCCGCACGTGAATGGATTTGGGAAATGATTGACATGGATGCGTTTTGGAAGTATAATTTAGACATACAAACAAGGAGCGAAAGATGATCACAGTAGAGCAAATCAAAGAAGCGAAGACCCGTGCAGAAGTGGCCAGCCAGGCCTACTACCAGAACGTGCTCCGAGGTCAAGACCAATATGCCTGCGGCTTTGCCTGGGTTGACGTCTACGTGGACCGCACCAATAGCAAGGTTGCCAAAGTCCTGATCCAAGCAGGCTTCTCAAAGAGCTACAAACCCAAATGCCTGAGCTTTTGGAACCCAGGTGGTCTGCCCGTGCAGAACATTGATGCCAAAGAAGAAGGAGCCCAAGCCATGGCCGCCTACCTCAAAGGCCTGGGCCTGAATGCCTACGCAGGTAGCCGCTTAGACTAAAAAACGGTTGACAGGAGGGCGACCTCCTGTTATACTGACAACATGAAGGAGCGAAACATGACACAAGAACTGAAAGAAGCACTGGCATTCCTAATTGAACTCCTGGAGATGGGAGTTGAGTATCCTGATGCCCAGTATCAAACAACCGTGAGCTTTGAGGTCAATGCGGACCAACTGCAAGCCGCATATGATGACTATTGCATGACCAACGCAGGTTACATTGGATAAGGAGAAGGAAAATGTTCAAAGGCATGATGTTCTTTATGATCGGGCTCATCTTAGCGATGGGCGGAGTTGGTGGAGTCGAAACTAGCCTGGACACCTGGGCACTGTTTCAGGGCACTGTGATTGCGTTCGTGGGCATTGCACTGATGGCCGTGGGCGTGAGTTACGTCAACGATGCAGAGCGTAACCTCAAACGAAGACCCTGGTCGCTGTCTTAAGTGTAACACATCAGTGGGCCCTTTGTCAATCAATCGGCCCGCTGTTCGTGTGTGCGTGTGCGAAGCCTAGAGCAATCTACCTAGAATATCTAGGCAAAAACGGTTGACTAGGCTGGCGCTCCTATGTATAATAGATACATCAACTACACAAGGAGCGCAAGATGACAATGCTTACTAACCCCAACCAAATCCAAGCCTTCCGCATTGCAACGCTGATGAAGGGCATCCAATTGGAAGCAAAAGGATTGAAGATGTCAAGAGGCAAGAGCTGCTTGGCAATTGCAAAGGCAGAGCTGGGCTTGGGACGCAATGCTAAACGAGAAGACGTTTTGGCGCAACTGCAAGAAAAGAAAGAGGCTTTGCTCGCATAAAACGATTGACAGGGGCTCAGGCCCCTGTTATAATAAACACATAGCAAACAACACATGGAGCGAAACATGTCACCCACGCAAAAAAGCATCCTGATGAACTTGGCGCTTACCCAGCTTAACATGGCACGAGCCACAGCCCTGCAAGCGATTGGTGAGGACACAGACGCAGGGCAGTTTTTGAATGAACAGTTTGATGAGCTTGAGCAAGAGATGATTGGGGACTTGGTGGAGTTTGATGACGAGATCGCCCAGCTGCAAAGAATCAACTCTATAGTATAACATAAATCGATACCCGAAGTCAATACCGAAATTGTTGAAAAAACGGTTGACTTTTTGGGCAGGGTTTGCTATAGTTATGACACTGCAACAAACAACAGGAGCGAAAAATGAACAAACCCCTCAACGAAGGTTTCCAGCAAGTGTGCGTTTGGCCCGGCACTTTGGTTGGCGCGGAGCAAGTGCAAGAGTTTGAGCAATTCTTCAAGGACGAGATGGGTGTGCGTGTGCAATACTTGGAAGAAATCTCGACTGCACCCGACTACAAGAACGGATACCCTGTAGAAGGCACTGGCGGGCGCAATGACGTGCTGTTTGCAGTGCATGGGGACGATGTGATGCAGTTTGCAATCCCCCGCCTCAAAATGGGCATTCGCTGGCTGGAAGATGTATACGGCAATGGGCATGGGGCATTATACCCTGAGCGGGTTGCAGAATACAAGTGCTGGGAGGAGGCATAAAACGGTTGACAGGGAGGCAACTCCCTGTTATAATTGTCGCATAGTAAACAACAGGAGCGAACGATGCGAACAAAGACGATGGCAGTGGCGCAGATTGTAAGCGGCACAAACAAGCGTGGCACGGCAATTTTTAACGACAAGCTGGCAGACGGGACGCGAAGCTTGAAGGTGTGGCACTGGCTTAAGGAAGACTACGAGCAGGCTAAGGCAATGCTAGAGCTGTGGGGCTGCAAGGTTAAGATGATTGAGCGGGAAAAGTATAGCGCACGTGGCGGCAGGAATTACATGATGCGGCGTTTGCACGTTACAGAGTGAAAAATAATTGCAAAAAGCACTAGACAAATGGTGCTTTTTGCGTTATAATAGTTACACTGTAAACAACAAGGAGCGCAAGATGAGCAAGGTTAATGTTGTAAGCATTGCAGAAGGCGAATACTACTTTGGCGCAAGCACAAGCGGCAGCACTGTAGACGTTACACTGGAGCGTGACGGGCGTTTTGCAAAGTGCGAAGGTATACTAATTTGGGACGAGGACGCAGAGGAAGACTTGAGCGAATTGTTTGACGAGTGGCTTGCAATGGCAGACGCAGGAGAAGAAGGCTACACTGCTTGGTAAGAAAATAATTGCAAAAGGGGTTGACAAAACGACCCCTTTTGTGTTACAATAAGGTGCAGGCGCCTAGAGCAAAGGCCCGCTGTGACTTATTTAGAAAAAAAGGCTTGCATTATTTGTAGGTTTGCGTTATAATAAACACTTAACAACAAAGGAGCGCAAGATGATTACAGTACAAGATGCACTAGACGATTTAGACGATGTTAAGAGCGCATTGTATACGTTAGTAGAGGCAAAGCAGCTAGACGCAAATATAAACGACCAAGTGCAAGAGCTTTTACGCGAAGCATACTATTTGCTAGAGGAAGAATAATGCAAGAAGGGGCTTGACCCCTTTTTATTTTTGTGTTATAATAAAAGTAGCGAGTATACTAAAGGCCCGCTGTGAGCCAGACCCACCCCATGCAGCTATATTATAGCACAAAAAAAGGGCTTTTGCAAGCCCCTTTTGTTAGTTCATAGTATAGCACTCAATTAGCTCGCCATTTGCTTTGCTATACGCTACAAAGTAAATGCGCCCGGGCTCCCTGCTGTTTTGCGTACACGTTACATACGCTTGCACCTCATTGGGCTCCTCTTGCACAAGTATGCTGCTTTGCACAAAGTTATTCCCAAAGGGTAGCTGCTTTTTGTTTACTTTAATAGTAACCCCATCCCCGCACACAACGTTTTGCATAACACGCTCCTTTGCTTTGTTTAGTGTACAACAATTATACACTAAAAAAAGCACTTTTGCAAGTGCTATTTTAGTTTTAAGTTAGTGCAAGGGTTGCTTCCATTTTTGTGCTAATACGTGCTAACGTATTTGCAACATCCTCCTCACGCACATCCCCACTAACATAAGCGCATTGCTTTTGTGTAGGGAAAACGTATTTGCCCTCTGCGTTTTTGTATACATTGTAAGCACAAAGTATACGCACAGTTTGCAGTTTGTTGTTTTTAACAAACTTAACAAATAGTTTGCTGTTTTGCATTTGCTCGCTCCTGTTGTTTACAGTGTTAGTATTATTACACAAAGCGCACAACAAGTCAACTGTTATTTTATACAGTGTTGCATTTTTACAACAGAAATTTCACTCACTACTTTATTATAGCATATTTTTTTAGGCGATGTCAAGCAATTTATTTGCCTTTTTTTATTAAAAAACGCTTGCAAAAAAGCTCGTTTTATGTAACAATACTAACACTTAAACAAAGGAGCACACAATGCAAAACGCACAAATTATCTCTGCACTTGCCCTTAACGCTAAAAAAGCAAGCGTTACAAGCGCACAAATTAACGCACTTTTGAGCGATGTGCGTGGCGTTACATTTGCACAAATAACAAGCGTGACGGACGTTAAAACAAGCGCAAAATTTAAGGACGTGAGCATTAAAAAAGTAACTAATGCAAACGTGCAATTGTTTAACAATTTGAAGGACTTTGACGTTTACGCTAAAGCAGTAAAGCGAAACGCAAACGTGCAAGAGTTTACTACGAGCGAAACATGGTTTGAGCATACTAATTGCTTTAGCATTGTAAAGCATAAAACAAAAGGCGACGAGTATTTGTATGCAATTTACAACAATGCAAAAAGCGCATACATTGTGGACGGGGTTGTTGTAGATAAACAACAAATTGCACAATACTTAACTGCAAGCGAAGCGCAGAAGCTGTTTGCTGTTAGCACTTACAACAAAGCAAACGATGTAGAGCATAGCGTTACAGTGCGTGTGCTAAAGCTAGAGAGCATTGTAAGCATTAACGCAATGGGGGACAGCGTTAGCAAATAAAAAACGCTTGTAGGGGCTAGAATAAACGCTAGCCCCTGTTGCTCGTTTGCAAC
>JACCDU010915201.1_pt1 | contig 19714 bp, 11 predicted proteins | sample 7446081 | NCBI WGS metagenome assembly JACCDU01 (sample SAMN15323447, study PRJNA562643) | freshwater metagenome | isolation source: river surface water | place: USA:Blue River Watershed | collected 2017-08-17
GATGCATCGTGCATTTTTGTCGAGCCCGGCGGCCATTCCGACGCGATTTGGGAAATTCAGGCCAGCCAACTGAATGGGATCGGCAATCCAAGGTTGACGGTAGGCGCGATCGAGAAAGGTGTTTTGAGTTTGGGCCAGTTGATTCAAGGTGAGGTCGTGGGCCGCCTCAGGATCCAGGTTGAATAAAAATGCGCGGGCCAGTGGGTAAAGGTTCAGGGACATTGGATAATCTCATTCAATTCAAGCATTGTCTCAAATAAACCCTATGAATCAAGATGAACTGAAAGCACTTGTCGGTCAAGCGGCCCTTCAATATGTGGTCCCTGGTCAAATTGTGGGTGTGGGCACGGGCTCCACGGTGAACAAATTCATCGACGCTTTGGCCACCATGAAAGACCAAATCAAGGGCGCCGTTTCAAGTTCAGAGGCTTCTACGGCGCGGTTAAAGGCACTGGGCATTCCAGTTTTTGACAGCAATGAAGTGGTTGAGTTGTCTGTGTACATTGACGGGGCTGATGAGATCAATGCACAAGGACACATGGTCAAGGGCGGCGGTGCCGCACTCACGCGCGAAAAAATTGTGGCAGCACAATCCAAAATGTTTGTGTGCATTGCCGACGAATCCAAATTGGTGGATGTCTTGGGTGCGTTCCCATTGCCTGTCGAAGTCATTCCCATGTCTAGCTCCCGCATCATGGCGCAGTTTGAAGCGCTAGGGGGTGATGCTCAAGTTCGCTTGAAGGATGGCAAACCCTTGGTCACTGACAATGGGCAGCACATCATCGATGTGAGAGGCTTGAAGATCACCGATCCTGTGGGCTTTGAGGCCCAAGTGAGCCAATGGCCAGGGGTTGTAACCGTGGGCGTGTTTGCCTTCCAAAAAGCCCAAGTGTGTTTATTGGGAACTTCTGAAGGCGTGAAGACGCTGACGTTTTAAGGCGTCAGCATTTCATTTTCAATTGGCAGACATGCCCTGATGCCTGAGCAATGCATTGATCGAGGGCTCGCGTCCTCTGAATGCAATGAAAGAATCAAGAGCAGGGCGGCTGCCACCTGCTTCCAAAATGGCTTGTCGATATCGACGGCCTGTTTCTAGGCTCGGTGAGCCATCAGGCTGAGCAGTTTCTTCAAAGGCTGCGTAAGCATCGGCCGACAAAACTTCTGCCCACTTGTAGCTGTAATAGCCAGCGGCATAACCACCTGCAAAGATGTGGCTGAAAGTGTGTGCCATGCGGTTGAATTCAGGCGGCTGAATGACAGCCACTTCGGCGCGAACTTTGTGCAACACCGGCATGAAATCATCGTTCGGATTGTGTTCGCTGTGAAGCAACATATCGAGCAGGGCAAACTCAATTTGTCGCAAGGTTTGCAAACCACTTTGGAAGTTTTTCGCGGCCACCATTTTGTCGAACAAAGCTTTTGGCAAGGATTCTCCGGTTTTGACATGCGCAGTCATGTGTTTGATGACAGGCCACTCCCAGCAAAAGTTTTCCATGAATTGACTGGGCAATTCCACGGCATCCCATTCAACGCCACTGATGCCAGAGACATCCCGTTCATTCACTTGCGTCAACATGTGATGCAGGCCATGGCCAAATTCGTGGAAGAGGGTGATCACATCGTCGTGGGTGAGCAAAGCGGGATTGCCATCGACACCTTCTGCAAAATTACAGACCAGATGCGCAACAGGTGTTTGCAGCTGACCGTTGTCGGGACGCAACCAACGCGAGCGGACGTCATCCATCCACGCGCCACCTCGCTTACCAGCTCGGGCTGGTGGGTCGAGGTAAAACTGTCCTACAAGTTGACCATTTCTTTCAATGCGGTAGAAACCAACAGCAGGATGCCAAACAGGCGCAGTTTCTGGCCGAATGCTCACTTCAAACAAGGTCTCAATGATTTTGAACAGCCCCTGCAAAACTTTGGGTGCCGTAAAGTACTGTTTGACTTCTTGCTCACTGAAACTGTAACGGGCTTCTTTCAGTTTCTCACCAATGTACGGCCAGTCCCATGCTTGCGGGTTTTGAAGGTTCAAATGCTCCGCGGCAAATTGCCGCATGTCTTGCAAATCTTTTTCTGCAAAAGGTCGGGCCCGCATTGACAGGTCTCGAAGAAAAGCGATGACCTTGGCTGGAGAGTCAGCCATCTTGGTAGCGACCGAAACTTCAGCAAAGTTTTGATAGCCCAACAATGTGGCTTCCTCCTGACGAAGTTGCAAAATCTCTTGAATGAGTTTGCCGTTGTCCAATTCGGCAAACTGCGTATCAGCTTGATCGGATGCGCGTGTGACGTAGGCGCGGTAGAGCTTTTGACGCAAATCGCTGCTGACGGCAAATTGCATCACTGGCAAGTAGCAGGGCATTTTCAAGGTGAGCTTGTAGCCAGATTGACCTTCTTTTTCAGCGGCTGCGCGAGCCGTGTTTTTGACATCCTCTGGCACACCTGCCAACTCTTCTTCGGTCACAAAGAGCGAAAACCTGTCTGTTGCATCTAAAGCGTTTTCACTGAACTTTTGACTCAGCTCTGCCATGCGTTCTTGAATGGCGGCATATCGTCGTTTGTTTTCCCCTTGAAGTTCTGCGCCGCCCAGAACAAAATTTCGCAGTGCGTTTTTCAAAGCCTGTTTCTGTGCCTCATTCAACTGGGCAGAGTCGACAGCTTTGTATTTGGCATACAGCCTTTCGTCGGCGCCTAGCCTGGTCCAAAATTCGGTGACTTTGGGTAACGCGTCGTTATAGGCCGCGCGCAGTTCGGGTGAGTCGGCTACGCTGTTCAAGTGACTGACTGCTCCCCAAGCAGAACTCAAGCGCTCGGTGCAAACATCAAGCACCTTGGCGATGGCATGCCACTCGGCTGGAAAGCTTTCTTGGGTGACATGCTCTAAAGCGTCTGAGGCCGCCCTCAAAAGCTGATCAACCGCTGCATTGACATGCTCGGGCTTGATTTGATCAAACAAAGGCAATTCGGTTGTTTGCAGCAGCGGATTGGTGGAAGAAGTTGTCATGGTTGAAAACTTTCAAGCATCAAAGAAAAGGGGTGATTGAATTAAATGCGCTCAGCAGCTTCAAGCGTATTGACGAGTAGCATGGTGATGGTCATGGGGCCAACGCCGCCTGGAACCGGTGTGATGTAGCCAGCTACTTGGGACACACCATCAAAGTCGACATCGCCGCACAGCTTGCCTTCGTCGTTTCTGTTCATGCCCACATCAAGCACTACTGCGCCGGGTTTCACCATGTCTGCATTTAGGACATTGCGTTTGCCAACGGCAGCCACAATGACATCTGCTTGCAAAGTCATGGCCTTCAAATCGGTGGTTGCACTGTGGCAAATGGTCACAGTGGCGTTCTTTTGCAGCAGCATCAGGGCCATGGGCTTGCCCACAATGTTGCTTCTGCCAATGACCACGGCGTGTTTGCCTTTCAGGTCGTACCCAATGCTTTCAAGCATCTTCATGCAGCCATAGGGTGTGCATGGCCAAAAGCCCGGCATGCCCGTCATGAGAGCTCCAGCGCTGGCAATGTGAAAGCCATCAACATCTTTGGCTGGAGAAATGGCCTCAATGACTTTTTGAGCATCGATGTGGGGTGGCAATGGCAACTGAACCAGAATGCCGTGAATGGTTTTGTCCGCATTCAGCGCATCAATGCGCGCAAGCAGAGCGGCCTCGCTCAAGCTTTCGGGATGTTTTTCTAAAACGGAATGAAGTCCGCTGTCTTCGCAAGCTTTGACCTTGTTGCGCACATAAACTTGGCTAGCTGGGTTGTCACCAACCAATAGAACTGCCAAGCCAGGTGTCACTCCTTTGGCTTTCAACGCCGTCGTGCGGCGTGTGACGTCTGCGCGCAATTGCTGGGAGAGGGCGTTGCCGTCAATTTTTTGGGCTGTCATCTGATGGTTTTGAATGTCTAAATGAGTCGGCTTCAAACAAAAACGCCCGCGAGTTTGGGGATCACGGGCGGGAAGATCTGCCTTTTAGAAGGCTTTGGATCCTAGGCCTTGGGAGCGGCCTGTCCCAATGCGATTTTGAGCAAATCTGCCACTGTATTGGCATTGAGCTTTTCCATGATATTGGCACGATGCGCTTCGACTGTTTTGATGCTGATGCCCAAGTCGTCCGCAATTTGTTTGTTCAATCGGCCCGCCACAATTCTTTCAAGCACTTGGGCTTCACGACCAGTCAACTTTGACAAAAGTGCGTCTCGGTTGGCTGCGTTTTGATGCTCTGAGAAAGATTCGCGTGCGCTGTCGAGCATGCGCTCGACCAAACTCACCAGGTCATCTTCTTTGAAGGGCTTTTGAATAAAGTCCATCGCACCTTTTTTCATGGTGTTGACGGCCATGGGCACATCGCCGTGTCCTGTGATGAACACAATGGGCAAGGGAGAGCGGCGTTCAATGAGTTTGTCTTGTAGTTCAAGGCCAGTCATGCCGCCCATGCGGATGTCGACAATCAAACAAGCAACTTCGCGCGGGTCGTAACGACTGAGAAAAGACTCAGCTGAGTCAAAACATCTGACGCGGTAATCTTTGCCCTCGAGGAGCCACTGAAGAGAGTCACGAACGGCCTCGTCGTCGTCAACAACGTAAACCGTTCCTTTTTTGGGTATCAAACTCATGGGGGTTCCCAGTTCTACTTGCTAATTCAATGTGGCGAAATGGCCGTGGCGGGTATCCAAAAGGAAAAACAACAACCAACAACTTCGTCGGCATTGTAGAGGTTCTCAGCGGTGATTCTGCCTTGGTGTGACTCAACAATGGTTCGGCAAAGGTTCAGACCAATACCCATACCTTCCACTTTGGTCGAAAAGAAAGCCTCGTAAAGTCTTTCCATCACCTGTGGCGGCAGGCCTTTGCCCGTATCGGTGACTGAAAAATGCACTGTATTTTGGGCGGCTATGACCTTGGGTACGACCCTCAGCTCCACATGGCGTTTGCCGACCGGTCTTTCTGCATTGTCAATTGACTCTGCCGCATTTTTCATCAAATTGATCAGAACCTGCTCAATCAGGATAGGGTCTACACTCAGCGGAGGAAGCCGAGCAGCGACGTAATGGGACAGTCTGACATTGCGCCGGCGAAGCTCAATTTCAGCCAATTCAACCGCTTCATTGACCATGGAAAGTACTTCGGAAGGCGTGCGGTTAGGTTCGCTGCGCTTTACAAAAGTTCGAATTCTGTGAATGATTTGGCCCGCTCGTTGGGCTTGGTGCGAGGTTTTTTCCAAGGCCCAAATCAAGTCTTTCTCTTCAATTTGCTGCCCTTTGATGCGGGAGAGCATGCCATTGCAATAGTTGGAAATGGCGGTTAAGGGTTGATTTAGCTCGTGGGCCACGCTGGAAGCCATCTCGCCCATGGTAATGAGGCGGCTGGCGTTTTGAGCACGCTCGGCTTGCTGCGTCGCCAATTCTTCGGCCTGTCTGCGAGCAGTGATGTCTGTGGCAATCACCAGCTGTGCCAGCCTGCCATCAGCCCAGTTGATGTAGCGGGTGCGAATTTCAAGCCATTTGTCCAAATGTTCTAGATAAATTTCAGCCCGTTCAGCAGGGGCCACAGTGAGGCTCTCGGTGGGCAGGCCAGCCAGTGCGTCAACATCGTCCATTTCCGTTTCGGAAGTTCGAATGTCCAACATGCCGGCTTTTTCAACCAAATTCAAATGCCCATGCGTGTCGTTGTTAAACCATTGCCTGTAAAGTTTGTTGGCAAACAACAATTCTTCACTGCCCAAAGGCGCCACCGAAACTGAGGCATCCAATGCTTCCAGCACGATGGTAAAGCGTTCGTAGGACGCCGCCAGCTGCTCTCGCACACGGTTTGGTTCTGTGATGTCGGTCATGGACGTCATCCAGCCTGTTTGTTGACCGTTGGCATCAATCAGGGGTGATACATATAGCCGAGCGTCAAAAACACTGCCATTTTTTCGTTTGACTCGAACTTGAAAGCCTCCTGAGGTTTGATTGCCACTGAGTTCTTCTTCCAGGCGAGCCATCAAGAATTCCCGATCTTCGTCTGGCCAGTAGGGGTAGGGGGCAACCGCACCGATCAGTTCATTTTCTTGCCACCCTGTCATTTGGCAAAAGGCCAAGTTGACATAGGTGATGCGTCCTTCTAAGTCCAAGGCTCGCATTCCGGTCAAGATGGAATTCTCCATGGCACGTCTGAAGTTGGTTTCAGCAAACAGCTCTCTTTGGGTTTGTTGTCGTTTTCGAGTGTGCCGCCAGTTGCCAATGAGCATCCAAGCTGTCAGAAGGCTCAGGGCACCAATCATCCAGAAAAAACCATTGCCCACAATGTCTTGTGACGTTCGCCAAGCTTGAGCTCGCAAAATGAGTCCATTACCGACGGGAGAAACCGGCACTTCAAATTCATTGTTATGCCCAGAGATGCCAGGCATGAAACTCCAAACACGAATTCTTTTTGGAATGGACTGTCCTGCAATCAGATTGCCTTCGCTGTCCAACAATGAGACAGCATACTTTGCCAATATTTCGCTCGGTACGCCATACCTCAGAAGACTCTCCACGGCATACTCTGCCATGATCACACCATTAAAACGCCCCTGAGCATTGGTGAGTGGTGTGTGAAGTTGAAGCACTTCATTTTTACCGTAATTTTCTTGCCCCATAGCGTTGTTGCCTATCGAAAGGCTGCCGTCATCTTCTTGGGAGTAGATGGGCTGCATCAGGTCGCGAGCCAATGTGTAACTGTTCTCTGATTCACCCCACTTGAGAACTTCACCAACGCGCCATTTTTGGTTAATCAACACGCTTGGCGTTGTTTGAATGGCTAAGATTTTTCGCCGGTCATCGACCCAAGCCAATGTTTGCAACTCTGGGTTTTTCATCACCAGCGTTTCTGCGCGCTTTGAAAATTCTTTGAGGTCGACATCTTTGTTGGAGACATCTCTGGCCAAACGCATGATTTGTTCTTGGCGCTCTAATAAAAGCAGCCTTAGGCGTTGTTGACTGTATTCAACGTCTCTCTTAACAGCTTCCTGCTCGCGATCGATTTCTTCGACTCGCAAATACCAAAAAGAAAAAGCAATAGCGGTAAAAAATAACAAGACCGCAGCTATTGGGGCTAAAGTGGCAAATCGATCCTGTTTGACAGGATTTTGGCGCTTCCACCACTGACGCCACCAAGAAACAGGCTTGATGACCAAGATGGCTTTGGATACGTTTTGCGACTTCATAGACAGATAGTTTAGGGGAATACCCCCAATTATTTTTTACAATATGAAACAGTAAAGCACCATTTGAAATTTTTCAAACTTTGTGAGAGAATTCCAAAAAAATAGATCAACCACGGCCTACAAAGGAGACAAACATGTCAGCCGTTCAGCCAAATAACGTCCTCTCTGACTTGGATGCCATCGAGACTCGAGAGTGGATGGATGCCCTGTCCGCCGTGATTGAAAAAGAAGGTGGCGAGCGCGCCCACTTTTTGTTGGAGCAGCTCTTAGAACATGCCCGCCAGAACAGCATCGATATGCCGTTTTCTGCCAATACAGGGTATGTCAATACCATTGAGCCTGATCAGGAAGCTCATTGCCCAGGCAATATCGAAATTGAAGAGCGTTTGCGCGCCTACATGCGATGGAACGCCATGGCCATGGTGGTCAAAGCCAATCGACACAACCCTGCTGATGGTGGCGACCTTGGCGGCCACATTGGCTCCTTCGCATCACTGGCTCATATGTTTGGCGCAGGCTTCAACCATTTTTGGCATGCTGAGAGTGAAAATCATGGTGGCGATTGCTTGTACATCCAAGGCCACGTGTCGCCAGGTGTTTATGCTCGTGCCTACCTTGAAGGGAGATTGACGGAAGAGCAACTTCTCAATTTCCGCCAAGAAGTCGACGGCAAAGGCTTGTCCAGCTACCCGCACCCCAAGTTGATGCCAGAGTTCTGGCAGTTCCCCACAGTGTCCATGGGCCTTGGCCCATTGATGGCCATTTACCAAGCGCGATTCTTGAAGTACCTGCACGCGCGTGGCATTGCCAATACAGAAAACCGCAAAGTGTGGGTTTTTTGTGGTGACGGTGAAATGGACGAAGTTGAATCCCTGGGCGCGATTGGCTTGGCTGCCCGGGAGAACCTCGATAACCTGATCTTTGTCGTCAATTGCAACTTGCAACGATTGGACGGCCCAGTGCGCGGTAACGGCAAAACCGTTCAAGAACTTGAAAGTGAATTCCGCGGTTCAGGCTGGAACGTGATCAAGCTCATCTGGGGCAGTGACTGGGACAAATTGTTGGCCCGCGACAAAGATGGCGCCCTTCGCAAAATCATGATGGACACCTTGGATGGCGACTATCAAGCTTTCAAAGCCAACGATGGCGCCTACGTTCGCAAACATTTCTTTGGTCGCGATCCCCGCACTTTAGAAATGGTGGCGCACATGAGCGATGACGAAATTTGGGCCTTGAAGCGAGGTGGTCATGATCCGCAAAAAGTTTATGCGGCTTACCACCAAGCGGTGAACACCAAAGGCCAGCCCACCGTGTTGCTGATTAAAACCGTCAAGGGTTTTGGCATGGGCAAAGCTGGTGAAGGAAAAAACAACGTTCACCAAACCAAAAAACTGACGGACGAAGACATTCGCTACATGCGCGACCGCTTCAACATCCCAGTGCCAGACAGCGAATTGTCGAAGGTTCCTTTTTACAAACCAGCCGATGACACGCCAGAAATGCGTTATTTGCATGAGCGTCGTCAAGCCTTGGGTGGCTATTTGCCACATCGCCGCACCAAAGCGGACGAGAGCTTCACCGTGCCATCTTTGGATGTTTTCAAGTCAGTGATGGAGCCAACGGCTGAAGGTCGTGAAATTTCTACCACTCAAGCCTACGTTCGTTTCCTCACCCAACTCTTGCGAGATCAAGCTTTAGGCCCACGCGTTGTGCCCATTTTGGTGGACGAAGCGCGTACCTTTGGTATGGAAGGATTGTTCCGTCAGGTCGGTATTTACAACCCTGCAGGTCAGCAATACACACCGGTCGACAAAGACCAAGTGATGTACTACAAAGAAGACAAAGCAGGTCAAATTTTGCAAGAAGGCATCAATGAAGCGGGCGGTATGTCAAGTTGGATTGCAGCGGCGACCAGCTACTCCACCAGCAATCGCATCATGGTGCCGTTCTATGTGTACTACTCCATGTTTGGTTTCCAGCGCATTGGCGATTTGGCTTGGGCGGCTGGCGACATGCAAGCGCGAGGTTTCTTGTTGGGCGGCACATCTGGCCGAACCACATTGAACGGCGAAGGTTTGCAGCACGAAGACGGTCATAGCCACATTTTGGCAGGCACCATTCCCAATTGCATCAGCTACGACCCCACCTTTGCACACGAAGTGGGCGTGATCTTGCACCATGGCCTGAAGCGAATGGTAGAAAAACAAGACAACGTTTTCTATTACCTGACCTTGCTCAATGAAAACTACGCCATGCCTGGCCTGACGGCGGGTACAGAAGAGCAAATCATCAAGGGCATGTACCTGTGTAAAGCGGGTGGCAAAAACAAAACACGCGTTCAATTGATGGGCTCGGGCACAATTTTGCGTGAATCATTGGCTGCGCAAGAATTGCTGGCCAAAGACTGGGGCATTGCGGCTGACGTTTGGAGTTGCCCAAGCTTCAATGAATTGACACGCGATGGCCAAGATGTTGAGCGTTTCAACATGTTGCACCCTTTGGAAACACCCCGTGTTTCATTTGTTTCGCAACAGTTGGCCAAGTATGACGGTCCGGTCATTGCGTCCACCGATTACATGAAAAACTATGCGGAACAAATACGCCCATTTATTCCCAAAGGTCGCACGTTCAAAGTACTGGGCACAGACGGTTTTGGTCGCAGCGATTTCCGCAGCAAATTGCGTGAGCACTTTGAGATCAACCACCATTACATTGTTGTGGCAGCACTCAAAGCTTTGAGCGAAGAGGGCGCTGTGCCAGTTGCCAAAGTTGCTGAAGCATTGAAGCAATACGGCATCAAGATTGACAAGATCAATCCTTTGTACGCTTGATAAAAAGATTTGGAGACACAAATGGCATTGGTAGAAGTCAAAGTTCCAGACATCGGTGATTTCGATGAAGTAGCGGTCATTGAACTCTTGGTCAAGGTGGGTGACACCGTCAAGGCCGAGCAGTCCTTGATTACCGTTGAATCTGACAAAGCCTCGATGGAAATTCCGTCCTCAACGGCTGGCGTCGTGAAAGAGCTGCGCGTGAAGTTGGGCGATAAAGTCAAACAAGGATCGGTGGTGTTGATGGTGGAGGCTAGCGGCGACGCAGCTTTACCGGCAAGTGCCCCAGCCAGTGCTCCAGCAAGTACAGCAGCTGCGGCGCAAGTTGTTGCACCCCCTGTGGCAGCTCCCGCAGCTGTTGTTGCGGCGTCTGTTGCAAGTGGTCCCATTGAGGTTCACGTTCCAGACATTGGTGATTTCAAAGACGTTGCAGTCATTGAAATTTTTGTGAAGCCGGGTGACGCCATCAAGATGGAGCAATCGCTCATCACGGTGGAGTCCGACAAGGCCGCCATGGAAATTCCATCTTCGGCAGCCGGCGTTTTAAAAGAGTTGAAGGTCAAGATAGGCGACAAAGTCAACATTGGTGACTTGCTGGCTATTTTGGAAGGCAACGTTGCTGCCGCTGCGCCAGTGGCAGTCGCTGCAAGCGCTGTTTCATCCGTTGCAGTATCGGCACCTTCAGTTGCTCCTGCCGTTGCAACAGCTTCCATTGCTGTGCCAGCTCACAATCCAGGCGCATCTACTTTGGGCGTGCCACATGCTTCTCCCTCCGTCCGAAAATTTGCGCGCGAATTGGGAGTGCCTTTGGAAGAAGTCAAAGGCAGTGGTCCCAAAGGTCGAATTACGCAAGACGACGTGCATGCCTTCACCAAAGCGGTGATGGCTGGCGCCACGCAAACCAAAGCACAAGCAGCCAAACCACCAGCGGGTGGCGATGGCGCTGCTTTAGGCTTGATTCCATGGCCGAAGGTTGACTTCGCCAAGTTTGGCCCCATTGAGCGCAAAGAAATGGGCCGCATCAAAAAAATCAGTGGCGCCAATTTATTGCGCAACGCCATCATGATTCCAGCGGTGACCAACCACGACGATGCCGATATCACTGAGTTGGAAGCTTTCCGCGTGTCGACCAACAAAGAGAATGAAAAATCGGGCATCAAAGTGACCATGCTGGCTTTCTTGATCAAAGCTTGTGTGGCCGTACTCAAAAAATACCCCGAATTCAACAGCTCATTGGATGGCGACGCCTTGGTTTACAAAAACTACTGGCACATTGGTTTTGCAGCCGATACACCCAATGGTTTGATGGTGCCCGTGATCAGAGACGCCGACAAAAAAGGCATCTTGCAAATCAGCCAAGAAATGGGTGAGTTGGCCAAGAAGGCCCGTGACGGCAAATTGAGCCCTGCAGAAATGACGGGTGCCACGTTCACAATTTCTAGCTTGGGGGGCATTGGTGGCAAGTATTTCACGCCCATTATCAACGCGCCTGAAGTGGCCATTTTGGGTGTGTGCAAAAGCACACACGAGCCCGTTTGGGACGGCAAACAATTTGTACCCCGCCTCATGCTGCCTTTGTCTTTGACATGGGATCACCGCGTGATCGATGGTGCCGCTGCTGCACGCTTCAATGCGTACTTGGGTCAAATCCTTGGCGACTTCCGCCGTGTTCTACTTTGAGAGGCTGAACCATGGCATTAGTTGATATCAAAGTTCCAGACATTGGCGACTTCGACGAAGTGGCGGTTATTGAACTTTTGGTCAAGGTGGGCGATACCGTGAAGGCTGAGCAAAGTTTGATCACGGTTGAGTCCGACAAAGCGTCTATGGAAATTCCTTGCTCACAAGCAGGTGTGGTCAAAGAGCTGAAGGTGAAGTTGGGTGACAAAGTCAAACAAGGCTCAGTAGTCTTGGTCTTGGAAGGTGAAGCTTATGTTGCATCTTCAAGCTCACAATCTGCTGCGCCCGCGCCAGTCAGTTTGCCTGCTGCCAAACCTGTGGCAGCATCAGTTCCAGCAACAAGTGCAGCGCCAGTTGCTGTCAGCGCTGGCAACGCTTCTGTCTATAGCGGTGCTGTCGACCTTGAATGCGATTTGCTCGTGTTAGGTGCTGGACCTGGCGGTTATTCCGCTGCATTCCGTGCAGCCGATTTGGGTCTCAAAGTGGTCATCGTTGAACGCTATGCCACCTTGGGCGGTGTGTGTTTGAACGTTGGTTGTATTCCTTCCAAAGCCTTGTTGCACGTGGCCGCTGTGATGGATGAAGTCAGCCACATGGCAGACCTTGGTATTGATTTTGGTGCCCCCAAAGTGGACATCGCCAAACTGCGCACGCACAAAGAAAAAGTCATCGGCAAATTGACGGGCGGTCTGGCTGCCATGGCCAAGATGCGCAAAGTGACAACGGTTCGTGGCGTTGGCGAATTTGTGAGCGCCAACCATGTGGTCGTGGAAGAAACCACTGGCACAGGTCAAGAAAAAACGGGCGCGAAAAAAGTTGTGTCTTTTAAGAACTGCATCATTGCAGCGGGTAGTCAAGCTGTTCGTTTGCCTTTCATGCCCAACGACCCGCGCGTGGTAGACAGCACCGGCGCATTGGCTTTGAAGGAAGTGCCTAAGCGCATGCTTATTTTGGGCGGTGGCATCATTGGTTTGGAAATGGGCACCGTCTACAGCACGCTGGGCGCCCGCCTAGACGTGGTGGAAATGATGGACGGTTTGATGCAAGGTGCTGACCGTGATTTGGTCAAGATCTGGCAAAAAATGAATGCCCATCGTTTTGACAATATCATGCTCAAAACCAAAACTGTCGGCGCCAAGGCCACCAAGGCCGGTATTGAAGTGACGTTTGAATCTGCAGAGGAGGGCGTTGCTGCGCCTGCTCCGCAAGTTTATGACTTGGTCTTGCAAGCTGTGGGCCGCACGCCCAATGGCAAGAAGATTGCAGCGGACAAAGCCGGCGTTGCCGTCACTGACCGGGGCTTCATTCCAGTGGACATTCAAATGCGCACCAACGTGCCGCACATCTTTGCCATTGGCGATATCGTGGGCCAGCCCATGTTGGCGCACAAGGCAGTGCACGAAGCCCATGTGGCGGCAGAAGTGATTGCTGGCGAAATTCAAGGCAACAAAGAATTGGCCGCCAGTGCCTTCAATGCTCGCGTCATTCCCAGTGTGGCATACACCGATCCTGAAGTGGCATGGGTTGGCCTTACTGAAGACCAAGCTAAGGCGCATGGCATCAAGGTCAAGAAGGGCTTGTTCCCATGGGCAGCTTCTGGCCGGGCTATTGCCAACGGCCGCGATGAAGGTGTCACCAAGTTATTGTTCGATGATTCACCCGAGGCTCACGGCCACGGCAAGATCTTGGGCGGCGGCATGGTGGGCACGCATGCCGGCGACATGATTGGTGAGATCGCCTTGGCCATTGAAATGGGGGCTGACGCTGTCGACATTGGAAAAACAATCCATCCACACCCAACCTTGGGTGAGAGCATTGGCATGGCGGCTGAAGTCGCTCATGGTAGCTGTACAGATTTACCACCTGCTAAGAAGTAAGCCTTTTCTGCCTCCGTCAAAACCGCCTTCGGGCGGTTTTTTCTTGTCGATACAGGACTTTAATTTTGAGAAGGCTCTGCTTGCAGTTTGTCCGATTGGACTCTTCTGGCGCCATTGAATCTTTTTTGCCAGTAGGCCTCACGCATGTCATCCACTCGAACCGCTTTACCTGGCCTGGGTGCATGAATAAATTTACCATCCCCAACATAAATACCCACATGACTGAACGTGCGCTTCATGGTGTTGAAGAAGACCAAGTCGCCAGGCTTGAGCTCACTTTTATTGATTTCTTCCGTCACCCTTGCCTGTTCTTCAGCCCTTCGAGGTAACACCAAGCCGACCGATTTTTCGAACATGTGGCGCACAAAGCCACTGCAGTCAAAGCCTTTCTCTTCCGATGTGCCGCCCCGTTTGTAAGGCACACCTAAAAGCCCCATGGCTTGAATGACCAACTCGGAGGCTTTGCCGCCAAAGGTGTTGCGGGCCGACTGAAGCGGGCCGCTCAATTGGTTGCTAATTTGCTGTGAAAGCTGATCAGTCACTTGGGAGACCAAACCACGCTCCTTGATCAAACGTTCAAGGTCGTCCTCAACGGGCGTCGCCAAGGCTGCCGTTGTTAAAAAGACGAGTCCACATAGAATCAAGCGCATAGCGAGGCAGTTTAATGCCAACTTCTCAGAGTTGACACCCCAAAATGACGGGTATATCCCTGAGAATCACGATTAATGAGCACCAAGGTCTATTGTTATGCTGCTTGAAGTTGAAACCTCTCAATTGGTTTTGGTCGATTACCAACTGAAGCTAATACCTGCGATGAAGGACGCTCCGGCTGTGTGGCAGCGTGCGGAGGTGCTGGCACGGACGGCTAAATTGCTGAATGTGCCGGTCTGGGCCACTGAGCAAAATCCCTCCGGATTGGGCCCTATTTCACCTGAGATTCGCCAGCATTGCCAAAGAGTGCTGGCCAAAATGGCTTTCAGTGCCGTAGAGGAAGGCTTGGGCGAGTGGTTAAGTCCGCCAACCCCTGCAGTTCCCAAGGGCAACGCAAGAAGTTTGCCGCGTCATCTGCAAAAGCCAGCCGAGCCCGAATCTGGCCCTTCTGTGGTCATTGCAGGCTGTGAGGCCCATGTTTGTTTGCTTCAGACAGCCTTGGACTTGCTCGAAGACGAATTCGATGTTTGGGTGGTGACCGATGCCTGCGCGTCTCGTTCTGATCGCGATCGTGACGCTGCATTTGATCGTTTAGCGGGCGCGGGTGCAGAGTTGTTGACCACAGAAATGGTTTTGTTTGAATGGCTTCGGTCTGCTGAAAATCCAGACTTCAAGCAAGTTCACACTTGGATCAAGGCATTGGCTTAATTGGGATCAGGGCTTTTGTTTGTAAAGTCAGCTTCCAGCAAGTCCATCATGAATAATTATAAATTCAGAAGGCGAGGCACACTCACTGAACTTGTGTGCAAGGCTCGCTTGTCATTGATTGCAAAATAGGACTGTTCATTGCAAAGATTTGCCTGACAGCAGCGACAGGAGACACCATGGGTCAATTTTCAGATTTTCACCAACGTTCTATTCAAGACCGTGATGCTTTCTGGGCTGAGCAAGCCCAACAAATTGAATGGCACAAAGCCCCGCGAGAAATTTGTGACTACAGCAATCCGCCGTTTGCCAAATGGTTCAAGGGCGGCGAAACCAATCTGTGTCACAACGCCATTGATCGCCATTTGAAAGATCGAGGTGACCAAGCTGCGCTGATCTTTGTCTCCACAGAAACAGATCAAGAGCGCACATACACCTACAAGCAATTGCATGCTGAAGTGCAACGCATGGCCGCATCCCTGTTGTCTTTGGGCGTCAAAAAAGGCGATCGTGTCTTGATTTACCTGCCCATGATTGCAGAGGCTTCCTTTGCCATGCTGGCATGTGCTCGAATTGGCGCCATTCACTCTGTGGTGTTTGGTGGGTTTGCCTCGGGCTCCTTGGCGTCACGCATTGAAGATGCATCACCCAAAGTCATTGTGAGTGCAGATGCGGGCTCTCGTGGCGGCAAGGTCGTGGAATACAAACCATTACTGGACGAAGCCATTCGCTTGTCTTCTCACAAACCTGATTCGGTGTTGTTGGTTGACCGTGGTCTTGCCAAAATGGCCATCACCGAAGGTCGCGATGTGCAATGGTCCAACTTGCGTGAAAAACACCTGAACGATGTGGTGCCATGCGAGTGGGTAGATGCCACTCATCCAAGCTACACCTTGTACACCTCTGGCACCACTGGCAAGCCTAAAGGCGTGCAGCGTGACACTGGTGGTTACACCGTGGCCTTGGCCTCTAGCATTCCCCATATTTTTTGCGGCAAACCTGGCGAGACATTTTTTTGCACCAGCGACATCGGTTGGGTAGTTGGCCACAGTTACATCATTTACGGCCCCCTCATTGGCGGTATGGCCACCATCCTTTATGAAGGCTTGCCAACGCGGCCTGATGGCGGAATTTGGTGGAGCTTGGTTGAGAAGTACAAAGTGACGGTCATGTTCAGTGCACCGACAGCCATCCGGGTGTTGAAGAAACAAGATCCTGCGCTGCTGAGCAAATACGATTTATCCAGCTTGAAAGCACTTTTTTTGGCAGGCGAACCCCTTGATGAGCCAACAGCCAAATGGATTTCGGAGGGCCTTGGCAAGCCGATCATTGACAATTATTGGCAAACCGAAACGGGTTGGCCGATCTTGACCGTGTGCAATGGCATTGAAAAAACCCTGAGCAAGTTTGGCTCGCCTGGCAAAGCTGTTTATGGCTACGACGTTAAATTGTTGGACGATCAAACGGGTGAGGAACTCACACAGCCCAACCAAAAGGGCGTGGTGGCCATCGAAGGCCCTTTGCCCCCTGGTTGTTTGCAAACTGTATGGGGCGACGACGATCGGTTTGTCAAAACCTATTGGACCACCGTACCCGGAAAGATGGTTTATTCCACCTTTGATTGGGGCATCAAAGACGAAGACGGCTACTTCTTCATTTTGGGCCGAACGGACGACGTCATTAACGTGGCCGGCCACCGTTTGGGCACCCGTGAAATTGAGGAAAGCATTTCAGGACACGCCGCAGTGGCGGAGGTGGCTGTGGTGGGGGTGGCCGACAACCTCAAAGGCCAAGTCGCTATGGCATTTGCTGTGCTCAAAGACGGCACCCTGTTGAATGACCCACAAGCTTTGCTCAAGCTTGAAGGTGAAATCATGAAGGTGGTCGACAACTCTTTGGGGGCTGTGGCCCGTCCTGCACGCGTTCGCTTTGTGTCTGTTTTGCCCAAAACTCGCAGCGGGAAACTGCTGCGCCGGGCCATTCAAGCTGTTTGTGAGGGTCGAGACCCTGGCGATCTGACCACCATGGACGACCCTAGCGCTTTGCTTCAAATTGCTGATTTGGTCAAAGCTTGAATTAAATAAGCCGTTCGCATCAAATCAATGGGATAATGCGCCAGTTACTAAGGCCCTTCCCATGCCACAGTCGCATCCGCCAACCGGTTCAGCCGTGTCGCGGAAGGTATTTCAACCAACTAATGCTCCCTGAAGGGGGGCGAAGGTCAGCGAAAAATGAGTGAGACAAAATCCGTCTACGCCGCCTACCAAGGCAACACGTATCTCTTCGGAGGCAATGCGCCTTACGTGGAGGAAATGTACGAGAACTACCTGGCCAATCCTGGCAGTGTTCCCGACAGCTGGCGCGAATACTTCGACGCCTTGCAACACGTTCCTGCAGTCGATGGCTCTTCTGCCAAAGACGTTCCCCATTTGCCCGTCATCAATGCCTTTGCCGAACGTGCCAAACAAGGTGGTACCAAAGTGGTCATGGCCAGTGCCGATGCTGAAATGGGTCGCAAGCGAACCGCCGTACAGCAACTCATTGCAGCCTACCGAAACGTGGGTCAACGCTGGGCCGATCTCGATCCCTTGAAGCGCACAGAGCGTCCCAACATTCCAGACCTCGATCCTGCTTTTTACGGCTTTACCGATGCCGACCAAGAAACCGTGTTTGACACCAGCAACACCTTCTTTGGTAAAAATTCCATGCCTCTGCGCGAATTGCTCAATGCTTTGCGCGAAACTTATTGCGGTACCTTGGGTGCCGAATTCATGTACACCACGGAGCAAGCTGAAAAGCGCTGGTGGCAACAGAAGTTGGAAAGCATTCGCAGCAAACCCAACTTCAATTCTGATCAAAAGAAACAAATTCTTGATCGCTTGACCGCGGCTGAAGGTTTGGAGCGTTTCCTGCACACCAAGTATGTGGGTCAAAAGCGTTTCTCCTTGGAGGGTGGTGAAACCTTCATCGCCGCCATGGATGAGCTCATTCAGTCTGCTGGCGAAAAGGGCGTCCAAGAAATTGTGATTGGCATGGCTCACCGCGGTCGTTTAAACGTGCTCGTCAACACCATGGGCAAGTTGCCCAAAGACCTGTTCGCTGAATTCGATCACACAGCGCCTGAAGACTTGCCAGCCGGTGACGTTAAGTATCACCAAGGTTTTAGCTCAGACATCAGCACCCGCGGTGGCCCTGTTCACTTGTCTTTGGCCTTCAACCCTTCACACCTAGAAATTGTGAACCCTGTGGTGGAAGGCTCTGTGCGTGCCCGTATGGACCGCCGTGCCGATCCTCATGGCAAACAGGTATTGCCCGTGTTGGTTCACGGCGATGCCGCCTTTGCTGGCCAAGGTGTCAACCAAGAAACTTTGGCGCTGGCTCAAACCCGTGGTTACTCTACCGGCGGCACTGTTCACATCATCATTAACAACCAAATTGGTTTTACCACCTCCGACCCTCGTGACATGCGCTCAACGGTGTATTGCACCGACATCGTGAAGATGGTGGAAGCGCCTGTGTTGCACGTCAATGCAGACGATCCAGAAACCGTTGTCTTGGCCACGCAAATTGCGCTTGAGTACCGCATGACGTTCAAAAAAGATGTGGTGATCGACATCATTTGCTTCCGCAAATTGGGTCACAACGAGCAAGACACGCCTAGCCTCACGCAGCCATTGATGTACAAGAAAATTGCGGCCCATCCAGGTACTCGCAAGTTGTACGCCGACCGATTGGCTTCACAAGGTTTGGGTGAAACCTTAGGCGACGACATGGTCAAGGCCTGCCGCGCAGCGCTCGATGCTGGCAAGCACACCGAAGACGAAGTTGTTTTGACCAATTTCAAAACCCAATTTTCTGTCGATTGGGCGCCGTTCCTCAACCAGAAGTGGACCGATGCAGGCAACACTGCCATTCCATTGGCAGAATGGAAACGCATTTCTGAAAAAATCACCACATTGCCAAGCACTGTCACCCCACACCAGTTGGTGAAGAACGTATACGACAACCGTGCCGCCATGGGACGTGGTGACATGCCCGTCGATTGGGGCATGGGTGAGCACATGGCCTTTGCCTCCTTGGTGGCCAGCGGCTACCCTGTGCGCTTGTCAGGCGAAGATTGCGGACGAGGTACTTTCACGCACCGTCATGCTGTGATTCACGATCAAAATCGTGAAAAGTGGGACACAGGCACTTATGTGCCTTTGCAAAATGTTGCCGACAATCAAGCCCCCTTTGTTGTCATCGATTCGATCTTGTCCGAAGAGGCTGTGCTTGGTTTTGAATACGGCTATGCCTCCAACGATCCAAATACCCTGGTGATTTGGGAAGCTCAGTTCGGCGACTTCGCCAACGGCGCGCAAGTGGTGATTGACCAGTTCATTGCCTCGGGTGAAGTGAAGGGGGGCCGTGTAAATGGCTTGACGCTCATGTTGCCTCACGGCTACGAAGGTCAAGGCCCAGAGCACAGCTCAGCGCGCTTGGAGCGTTTCATGCAGTTGGCGGCCGACACCAACATGCAGATTGTTCAGCCCACCACCGCCAGCCAAATCTTCCACGTGTTGCGTCGTCAAATGGTTCGCAATTTGCGCAAGCCACTGATCATCTTCACACCGAAGTCTTTGCTGCGCAACAAAGATGCCACATCACCTTTGTCTGAGTTCACCAAGGGCAACTTCCAGACGGTCATTGGCGAGACCAAGGACATCAGGGCCGACAAGGTCAAACGTGTGATTGCTTGCTCTGGCAAGGTTTACTACGACCTGGTCAAGAACCGTGAC
>JACCDU010204659.1_pt1 | contig 19709 bp, 16 predicted proteins | sample 7446081 | NCBI WGS metagenome assembly JACCDU01 (sample SAMN15323447, study PRJNA562643) | freshwater metagenome | isolation source: river surface water | place: USA:Blue River Watershed | collected 2017-08-17
CATGGGCCGATTGGCTGGCATCCACCGCACGGCTGACGCCGATGATTTTGGCTTTGGCTTCGCGGCTGGGAATGCTCACCTCATCGCCCACTTGCAGCTGCGCGGCTTTGTCGGTGGAGAGTTGCACATCGAGCTGTAATTGGCTGGCATCGGCCAGTTTGAACAGCACCGCACCAGCTTCCACACGCTGCCCCACGGAGGCAAAGGCTTCGAGCACGGTGCCCGACAGCGGCGACTTCAACACGCCGGTGGCGTAGCCAGCACCCTCGCCATCAAAGCGCATACCCGCAGCGGCCAATTCGGCTTCGCGGGACTGCAGCAAAGACTTGGCAGCTTCTTGTTTGGCGCGGCTGAGCTGCAAGCGCACAGCGGGGATGATGCCCTCGTCAAACATGGCTTGGTCGCGCTGCGCAGCGGCACTGGCGGTTTTGTAGTCCAGCGAGGCCTCGGTCAGCAAACGGCGTGCGTCCCCCAGCATGGGGCTGGTGAAACTGGCCAAACTGCCACCGGCCTTGACCGTGTCACCCACGCCCACCATGAGGCGCGAAATTTGACCGGCATAAGGCGCAGAGACCGTCACTTCTTTGCCAGGCGGCGTGACCACGGTGGCGCTGGCCAACATTTGGCATTGGGTCGACGCTTGCACGCTGGCCAGCAGCACGCCCAAACTGGCTTGCTGCTTGGCATTGAGCGCCAGCGAAATCGATGCAGGCTGCTTGACCTCAGGCGGCTTCGCAAGTGCCGCTGGCTGGGCCAACGCGGTTTGTGCCTGCGCCAAACCCAGGCACACGCCTGCGGCCACGACACCATATTTCAAATGTTTGAACATTTCCAACCCCACACACAACGGTTTAACACGCACGCGCCTCACTGGCGCGCGTCACGAATTAACAGAGGGATGTGGGTGGCGCATGGGCCAGGGGTGGGAAACCTGCGCAGTATGCGCGATGCGGTCGGATGAAAATTAGCGCAGCACCTCGCACGCGGGTCTGTGCCGCCACACAGGCACAAAAAACAGCGGCCACCCAAAGCCACACGGGTGAGCTGTCTTCCTCGCTGCCATCGTCTGTCAAAGACTGTCGGGTGTGCGAGGTGCTGATGCCCAGGGCCGCCGATTCTTCTTCGCTGTCCGAAGTGGCGTAAGCCACCGTTTCTACAGACACATGAACAGGCGTTGACACCCCTCCCATGCCATCCACATGAAAACCCGTCAAACGCGAACTGCCGTAATGGGCGTGCAAAAACGGGCCCAGGGCCAACAAGGCCACGAGCGCGAGCACCAGCTGAACGCTGAGCCATCGAAAGAAAGTGGGAATGGGCGTCACACCACTATTTTAGGAGTCTGTGTGACCCCTGCATGACTTCTTGACGCACAAAGCGTTGCAAGGCGTCAAGGTGCGACCGAGGCGCCTTGAATCTGGTGTTGCGCCAAACGCTGAGCCACAAAGCCTGTCGTTTTCATGTCTTGCACAAACTGCGACAGATAGGCGGCGGCTTCTGGGCCGCGGCTCTTGGCCACGCCCATGGCTTGTTGAATGACCATGAAGCGTCCGGGCAACAAACGCAAACCAGGCAAACGCTGGGCATCGGCTTGCAATTGCTGCTTCACGCCTGCGGCAACGTCTAAGTTGTCAGCCAAAAACACGTCAATCACAGCGGGCGAGCTGGGTGCGCGAACAATTTGTGCCTGGGTCAATGTACGTGACAAGTACAGATCGTAGGCACTGCCCTGGCCCACGGTGACCCGGTGCTCGGGACGATCGACTTCATCGTTGCTTTGAAGCGGGGAATCTTGGCGCACCAAGTAGCTGCCTTCAATCAGAACATAAGGAGATGTGAAGGAAATGGCCTCGCCACGCAAAGGGTCGATGGCGAAAAACCCAATGTCAGCCGCGTTTTGGCCAATCGCATTGACAGATTGAGCGGCGGTATCGAACACCACCAATTCCAGGGGAACTTCTAAACGTTGGGCCAGCGCAGTGGCCAAATCGATTGACACCCCCACGGGCTGCCCCGTGGTGGGGTGCCGATTGGCCAGAATGGGGTTACCTAAATTGATCGAAGCACGCAACACCCCGTGGGGTGCAAAGGCGTACTGGAGAGCGGCCTGCATCAGGCTTTGAAGGCGCGCAATCCGGAATAAATGCGAGACACAGGACGGCTGCGTTGCTCTGCCTCTTGTGCCAGTTGGGCACGGATGCGGTCGAATGTGGCCTTGATGCCGGTCTTTTCTGACGTCACAAACTTGAAGCGACGTTCAACCGCCACATCAGGGGATTCCACTTGAAACACTGACTTGTCCATTTAGGCTCCTCAGAACTTAATGAGCAAACAACGCTCGATACAAGCGTTTGGAGGACAGAAATATGAAAATTTTTTGATATTTCATGACAAGTCATGTGACAAGAACCCCAAAAATCGCCTAAGTTATTGATTTATATAGGTTCATTTGAAACAAATGAAAAACAAAAAATCGTTAGCTTCTATAATTTTTTGATATTTCCTTCTGCGAAAAGCCTATCTTGCACACCCCAAATTCTTATTCATTTGACGATAAAAATCCCCCGGTGGTGCGTTGGCTGGCCTATGTGCTGGGGCTGCAGGTCTTGGTGTGGGTCGTGGCGCACGGCATTTCCGACACCAACCTAGACGGCTATGCCGACATGCTGGAGAACTTTGCCTGGGGACAAACGGTGGCATGGGGCAGCGCCAAACACCCGCCGTTGTTTGCATGGGTCACAGGCGCTTGGTTTGCGGTGTTTCCCAATTTAGATGTGGCTTATCACCTGCTGTCGTACACCAATGCCGCATTGGGGCTGCTAGGGGTGTATCGCATGGCACAGGCCTTGGACCGACATGATCTGGCCCTGCCGGCCATGCTGCTGCTGTGCATGGCTTTCCCGTACAGCACCTTGGCGGTCAAGTTCAATGCCAACGCCATCTTGCTCAGCCTCTGGCCCTGGGTCGCAGTGGCTTGGTTGCACAGTGTGCAGGGAACGGGGCGCCAAGCGTGGATCTGGTCTGTGGCCTTGGGTGTGCTGAGCGCACTGGCGATGCTGGGCAAGTACTACAGCGGTGTGTTTTTGCTGGGTGTGTTTTTAACGGCCCTCACCACACGTGAAGGCCGTCAATGGTTTACCACTTTCAAGCCTTGGCTGGGCTTGGGCGTGTTTGCGCTGTGCTTGCTGCCCCACCTTCAGTGGTTACGCGACCATGACTGGGTGACCTTGCATTACGTGAGCGAACAAGGCGGCCATGACGGTGTGGCCTGGGATCAAGTGGTCAAGTTTGCCCTCGCCCCCTTGGCCTATTGGTTACTCCCTGGCTTACTCTGCACGTGGTTGTATGCACCGGGGGCCCCCAGCTTGGCGCAGCGTCTGTGGGGCTGGCCTGTGCGCTTGGTGCAAGCGTGGCGTCCCACCGGCTGGAACGATGGCCTGTTTTGGCTTGCCATGCTGCCGTGGATGATCACGTTGGTGTTTGGCATCTCTGGCTTTGTGGAGTTGTCACTGCCCTGGGCCATTCCGATTGGTTATGGGTTTTCTTTGCTGTGGCTGCGCAACCTCAGTGCGCAACGCAGCGCGTCGGACACGGCAAAAACTACTGCCACCCTGTACCGATGCGTTCAAGTTTGGTTTGTCATTGTGCTGCTGGTCAGCCCCTGGTATGCCTGGCACCAAGCCCAGCAAGGCACCGACAACCATTACTTGCCGCGTCGCGAAGCGGCCAAGGCCTTGTTACAAGCCTGGCACGAACGCTACCCCGATCAGCCGCTGCGCTGGGTCGGAGGGCAATGGGCGGAAAACGCTTTACTGGCTTTTTATGGGGATGCCCAATTGCGCATCATCCCAGGCGTGCCCGATCAATTTCCGGCCACGGTCAGTCCCTTGAACAACTGGTCACAGCAAGCGGGTGTGTTGCTCTGCCCCTTGGGCCCAGTCGACAAACCTGAGCCAACGACTTGTCCGCAAGACATGAAGGCCTGGTTGCAAGCGCAGGGCCAAAGCACCGAGCCCATTGCCTTGACGGTCAAGAGCCAAGGCCTGCGCTTCCCGCTGGACAAGCCATTTGCTTACTTGGCCTACGCGTATGTACCGCCGGCCAAATAAGCAACACAGTGCAGCTTAGCGAACCACGGCGATTTGATCGCGCTTGCCGCCTTTGTAGGTGTACAGCGTAAGCGCGCCGTTCTTAATGTCGCCCTTGGCATCGAATGAAATCGTGCCAGTCACGCCTTTGTAACCTGTGGTCTTGGCCAACTCGGGCAGGTACTTGGCAGGATCGCTGGACTTGGCACGCTGCATGGCGTCGACCATCACGTTCACCGCGTCATACACATAAGGGGCGTAGAGCTTGACGTCGTCATTGAAGCGCTTCTTGAACTTGGCGCCAAAGTCGTCCATGCCCTTCTTCAACGCACCATCGACACCACCGGCTTCGGCACAAATCACTTGACCGTCCGCCAGGGCATCGCCTGCGAGTTTGATCAGTTCGGTGGTGCAAATGCCGTCGCCGCCCATGAACTTGGCATTGATGCCCAGGGACTTCATTTGCTTGAGCATGGGGCCGCCCACGGCGTCCATGCCGCCAAAGAACACGATGTCAGGCTTTTTGCCCTTGAGGGTGGTCAGGATAGGCATGAAATCGGTGGCTTTGTCGGTGGTGAACTCATGGCCCACCACATTGCCGCCAGCGGCCTTGACCGCTTTTTCAAACTCTTCGGCCACGCCTTGGCCGTAGGCCGTACGGTCATCAATCACCGCAATGGATTTGCCCTTGAGGTCTTTGACTGCATAGCGACCCAAGGTGCCGCCCAAATGCACATCATCGGCCACCACGCGGAATGCTGTTTTGTAGCCTTGGCGGGTGTACTTGGGGTTGGTGGCTGAAGGTGAAATTTGCGGAATGCCTGCGTCGCTGTAAATCTTGGAAGCCGGAATGGTGGTGCCCGAGTTCAGGTGGCCCACGATGCCGCTGACTTTGGCGTCGACTAGCTTTTGTGCAGCGGCAGTGCCTTGCTTGGGATCGGCAGCGTCGTCTTCAGCGACCAACTCGAACTTGATCTTTTTGCCGCCAATGCTCACGCCTTTGGCGTTGAGTTCTTCGATCGCCAGACGTGCGCCATATTCGTTGTCTTTGCCCAAGTGGGCAATCGCACCGCTTAAGGGGCCGACGTGACCGATTTTGACCACCTGTTCTTGCGCCATGGCCAAGCTGCTCAAGGCAGCCAACGTTGCCACGGCGGTGAGTTTGAGAGAGGTGTGCATGCAAGAACTCCTTGAGGTTAAAGACAGAGAAAAGTCAGGCCGAAGTTTCTTTCAACTTCAAATCATGCCGGGTGATGGAATACCCCCGGTCGGCATAGTGCTTCCAGCGCTGGCGCGCCCATTGGCGGTCTGTGTCGTCCAGCGTCACAACTTCGATCACGCGCTCAAAGCGCTCATAACCCGGCGCCACCTCATGCCCCAAGTTCACCAGTACCTGGTGGTGGGGCAAGGCGGTTGGGTCATGCAAATCGGCGCTCAAAATCACCGGCGACGCCAGGCGTTGCTCGACGGGGCTGTCGGCGCGGCAATGGGGCACAAACTCCAAGGCAGCAAAGGTCCACAGCTGGGTATCCAAAGCGCTCAGACTGGCCGCGTCGCCTGTGACCACCACCTGGGCGCCACTGCTGACGGCTTTGCGCAGCAAGCGGCAGGCATAGGCCAGCTTGTCGGGGGCGTTGAAGTGAAAGGCGATTTCGGTCATCGCAACTTTTTAAGCCGCACGGCGCTTCGTAGGCTTCGAAGGCTTGGCCACCGTGCCTAACAAATACTGCAGCAGCAAACCGACAGGACGTCCGGTGGCGCCTTTGGCAGCGCCGCTCTTCCATGCAGAACCGGCAATGTCCAAATGCGCCCAGGGGTAGTCTTTGGCAAAGCGCTGCAAGAACTTGGCCGCTGTGATGGCGCCACCGTCGCGCCCGCCCACATTGGCCACATCGGCAAAGTTGGACTTCAGGCCTTCTGCATACTCGTCGTCCAAGGGCAAGCGCCAGCAGGGATCGAGCGCTGCTTCACCCGCCTCTTGCAGCGCCTGAGCCAAGTCGTCAGAGGGCGAGAACAAGCCGCTGCGCACCGCACCCAGCGACACCACACAAGCGCCCGTCAAGGTGGCGATGTCAATCACCGCGCGAGGTTTGAAGCGGGTGGCATAAGTCAGGGCGTCACACAAAATAAGACGACCTTCGGCGTCGGTGTTGAGCACTTCGATGGTTTGACCACTCATGCTGGTCACCACATCACCGGGTTTCAAAGCCGTGCCATCGGGCATGTTTTCGCAGGTGGGAATCAAGCCCACCACATTGATGGCAGGTTGTAATTGCGCCAGGGCTTCAAAGGTGCCCAACACGCTGGCGGCACCACACATGTCGAATTTCATCTCGTCCATGCCGGCACCAGGTTTGAGTGAAATACCGCCTGTGTCAAAGGTGATGCCTTTGCCCACCAGCACCGTCGGTGCCTGGGTTTTGGCAGCACCGTCGTAGTGCAAGACGATGAAGCGCATGGGCTCATGCGAGCCGCGTGCCACAGCCGCAAACGAACCCATGCCGAGTTTTTCAATCTCTTTGGGACCCAACACCTGGCAACGCACACGCTGGTGCTTGCCCAAAGTTTGGGCTACCTTGGCCAGCATCGAGGGCGTGGCATGGTTGGCTGGGCGATTGCCCCATTCTCGGGCCAAGGCCACGCCTGCCACATGGGCGCGGGCATGGGCAAAGTCGTCTTTGGCGGCTTGGGTTTTGGCGACGGTTGGCAAGGCCAGCACCACACGGTTGAGCACGGCGGCTTTGGCCGACGGCTTGGTGGCGGTATACACATAACTGGCATCGGCCACGGCCTGAGCGGCAGCCTGCAAACGCTGTTGCGTGCCGTCGGGCAGACAAATTGTGATTTTCTTGGGGGCCGCTGCTTTCAAAGACGCCACAGCGGCACTGACCGCTTGTCGGACCAAGCGCGCGCTCCCCTCGCCCACAGACACCAGCACCATACGTGGCGCCGTCACGTTTGGTGCGCGCCAGATACTGAGCAGTTTGGCGGGCGTTGCGTCTAAGTCACCGGATTTGCGGGCATCGGCAATCAAACGCGACACCACATCGGTGGCGGGCTTGAAGTCGGCGGTTACCAGGACAATCAGGGCATCGCTGGCATGGTTGGCGGCAGCCTTCAAATCCAGCGTCTTGAGTTCAAAGTTCATAATTGCGTCTTTCTTCTGCACTGATGTTATTCCATTCCTCCCTCCGTAAAGAGCTTGCACGCAGCTTCGGCGCCACGCTCATCGTCTTGGTCACCATCGTGATGACCATGATGTTGATTCGCACGCTGGGCCAAGCCTCGCAAGGCAGTGTCAACCCGTCTGAGGTGGGTTTGGTGATGGGCTTCACCATGCTGGGCCACTTGCCCACCGTGCTGACCATGAGCTTGTTCATCGCCAGCGTGGGCACCTTATCGCGCATGTACCTCGAGAGCGAAATGGTGATTTGGCTCGCCAGTGGCCGGGGGCTGCGCTCCTTCTTAAAACCCATGCTGCACTTTGCATGGCCGATGTTGTTGGTGATTTCGCTGTTGGTGCTGGTGGTCTGGCCTTGGTCCAATCAACAAATCAGCGAACTCAAAGAACGCTTTGAACGCCGGGGCGATTTAGAACGCGTCTCGCCCGGCCAGTTTCAAGAATCCGCCAGCGGCTCACGGGTGTTCTTTGTCGATAAAGACAGTGTCGAGAATAAACAAGGCAAAAACGTGTTCATCTCCTCCAGCGACCATGGCAAACAAGCCATGACTTCGTCTAAAGGCGGACAGATTGAGCTGGTCAACGACGAACGATTTTTGATTTTGAATGTAGGCCAACGCGTGGAGCAAACCATAGGCGAAAACGACCTCAAGGTCAGCGAATTCAAAATCTATGGCGCGCGCATCGGCCAAGATGTGAAAGCCGCCGCCGAGCCGCCGCCCAAAGCCACCCACACCTTGCGCTTGATACAAAACCCAAACCCCAACAATCTGGGCGAACTGGCTTGGCGTTTGGGGCTGGCGCTGGCCGCCGTGAATCTGATGGTGATTGCACTGGCTGTCACCAGCGCCAATCCGCGCGTGGGCCGAGGCGGTAACTTGGCCTTGGCCTTGTTCATCTTCGTCGTGTACTACAACTTCATCAACCTGGGCCAAAGCTGGATCAGCGCAGGCAAGCTTCAGCTCCTGCCCTTTTTGCTGGTCTTGCATGGCGGCGTCTTGCTGCTGGCGACAGGCTGGCTCACCGTGCGGCACAACAACTGGAACTGGCGACAGCTTTTGCTCGGACGCCGTGCGCAGGAGAGCGCAGCATGAGGACCTTGCGACGCCTGATTTATGGCGAGGTGCTGGCGGCGGTTGGCTTTGTGACGCTGGGCTTTTTGGCCTTGTTTTTCTTCTTTGACTTTGTCGATGAGTTGCAAGGCATTGGCAAAAACAACGGTGCCTACCAACTCAAACATGCCATGAGCTATGTGCTGCTGCTGGTGCCCAGCCACCTGTACGAGCTGCTGCCGATCTCGGTGCTGATTGGCACCATTTTTGTGATGGCGCGATTGGCACAAAGCTCTGAGTTCACCATTTTGCGCACCAGCGGCCTGGGGCCCACCCTGGCCCTGCGCAACCTGATGGGTTTGGGACTGGGTTTTGTGGTGCTGACCTTCGTGGTGGGCGACTATGTCTCACCCTTGTGCGACCGCTATGGCCAGTTGCTCAAATCGCGCTACATGGGCCAAATCACGGTCGGTCAAACCGGCGCTTGGCTGCGCGAGCGCCAAGACAACCGCAGCTACGCCGTCAACGTGGCCACACTGACCCCCGAAGGGCAACCCAGTGGGATTCGTATTTTTGAATTCAACAATCAGGGCGAATGGGTGGCCTTGACCAAGGCCAAAGTGGGCATCATCACAGAGAACAACACCTGGGAACTGGAAGACGTGGCGCGCGATGAATTAAGCCGTGAAGGCTCAAACGCCACCATGAGTCGCCGTGTCACCCCCCAGCGCAGTTGGTCCACAGGCATCACGGCCGAGATGGTGTCGGTGGCGCTGCTCAAACCCGACCGCATGGGCACGATTGACTTGTTCCAGTACATTCGCCACCTCAGCGCCAACGGTCAAAGCACCCAGCGCTTTGAAATTGAATTCTGGAAAAAAGTCTTTTACCCGCTGAGTTGCTTGGTGATGGTGGTGCTCGCCCTGCCCTTTGCCTACCTGCACTTTCGCAGCGGCAACATTGCCAGCCACGTGTTTGGTGGTGTGCTGGCGGGCATCAGCTTTTTCTTGCTCAACAACGTGTCGAGCTATGTGGGCAACATCAACAGCTGGACACCATGGTTTGCCGCGGCAGCACCGGGTTTGCTCTACACCCTGGCATCTCTGGCCGCCTTTGGCTGGCTGGTGGTGCGTCAATAAAGTTCACCAAGGTTGCTCATGCACGCCATTGTTTTGTTTGCCCACGGTTCACGCGATCCACTCTGGCACAAGCCTATCCAAGCGGTGGCAGCACGCATCGCCAAGCGCTCGCCAGACACCTTGGTACGTTGCGCCTATTTGGAGCTGACCAAACCCGATTTACCCCAGGTCGCCCAAGAGTTGGTCGCCCAAGGTGCTACCCACCTGTGCGTAGTGCCCCTGTTTTTAGGGGTGGGTCGGCATGCGCGTGAGGACTTGCCCGCCTTGATCGCCGCCTTGCACACCGCCCACCCACAGGTTCAGATCAGCTGCCAACCGGCTGTGGGCGAGCAAGAGGTCCTGCTGGATTTATTGGCCGACATTGCTCTGGGCACGTCATCACTCAAAGCATAAAGAATCGATCAGTTATACCTCTGAGGCATAATGAGCAGGCTTTTCACCTGCCCTGCCATGAACTTACATCAATTTCGATTTGCACAAGAGGCGATGCGCCGCAACCTCAATTTGACCGAGGTGGCCAAGGCCTTGCACACCTCCCAGCCTGGGGTGTCCAAAGCCATCATTGAACTGGAAGAAGAGCTGGGCATAGAAATTTTTGCCCGTCACGGCAAACGCTTGAAGCGCATCACCGAACCCGGCCAGCATGTGCTGCGCAGCATCGATGTGATCTTGCGCGAAGTCGGCAACTTGAAGCGCATCGGCGAACAGTTCAGCGCCCAAGACAGCGGCACGCTTTCCATTGCAACCACCCACACCCAAGCGCGCTATGTGCTGCCCGTGCCCGTGGCCAAGCTGCGCGAAGCCTATCCCAAAGTCAATGTCAGCCTGCACCAAGGCGCACCGGGTCAAGTGGCCCAAATGGTGCTGGACGAAGTGGCTGAAATTGGCATTGCGACCGAATCGCTGTCGGATTACCCCGATTTGGTGACCCTGCCCTGCTACGAGTGGGAGCACGTGTTGGTCATCCCCAAATCGCACCCCTTGGCCAGCAAGGCGCGCATCACGCTGGAAGACCTGGCGGCCGAGCCCATCATCACCTACCACCCCTCGTTCACCGGCCGTACCCGCATTGACAAAGCCTTTGCAGCCAAACAGCTCACACCGCGCATTGCGCTTGAAGCGATTGACTCTGACGTCATCAAAACCTACGTTCGACTGGGCTTGGGCGTGGGCATCGTGGCCGAAATGGCAGTCCGCGAAAAACTCGACGACGACTTGGTGGTTCGCCCCGGCGCCCAGCTGTTTGGCAAAAACGTGGCCCGCGTGGCCTTCAAACGCAGCGCTTATTTGCGCAACTTTGTGTACGACTTTGCCGCGCTGCTGAGCGACCGACTCGACCGCAACTTGATTCTCAAGGCCCTCGAAGGCCATGCCAATGACTACGACATGTAAATAGAGCCATGACCACACCGCACCTCGACACCAAATTTCCCAACATCGGCACCACCATCTTCACCGTGATGTCGGGCCTGGCCACCGAAAAAAATGCCGTCAACCTTGGCCAAGGCTTTCCCGACTTTGATTGCGACCCCAAGCTGGTGGCCTGCGTCAATGACGCCATGACCCACGGTTTGAACCAATACCCACCCATGACCGGCGTGCCCGTGTTGCGCGAAGCTGTGGCCGACAAAATTGAGTCGCTGTACCGGCACCGCTACGACCCCACCACCGAGATCACCATCACAGCAGGTGCTACTCAGGCGATTCTGAGCATCATCTTGGCCGTGGTGCGTGCGGGCGACGAAGTCATTGTGTTGGAGCCCTGCTACGACAGCTACATCCCCAACATCGACATGGCGGGCGGCGTGGCCGTGCGCGTGCCGCTCACCCCCGGCACCTTCCGCCCCGACTTTGACAAGATCGCTGCGGCCATCACGCCTAAAACACGCGCCATCATCGTCAACAGCCCGCACAACCCCAGCGCCATGGTGTGGACCCGCGAAGAGATGCTGCAACTGCAAGAGTTGCTGGCTCCGACCAACATCGTGCTCATCAGCGACGAGGTGTATGAGCACATGGTCTACGCGCCCATGCAACACCTGAGTGCATCGAGCTTTCCGGGTTTGGCCGAGCGCGCCTTCATCGTGTCGAGCTTTGGCAAAACCTTCCACGTCACGGGTTGGAAAGTGGGCTATGTGGCAGCGCCTGCGGCCTACAGCGCCGAGTTCCGCAAGGTGCACCAGTTCAACGTATTCACCGTCAACACGCCAGTCCAACATGGCTTGGCGGCTTACCTCAAAGACCCCCAGCCCTATTTGCAACTGCCTGCGTTCTACGCCGCCAAGCGCGATCTGTTCCGCGCGGGCCTGGCACAAACCAAGTTTGAGTTGTTACCCGGCCAAGGCAGCTATTTTCAGTGCGTGCGCATCGACAAACTGGCCGTGCCCGAGAAAGACCTGAGCGAAGCCGAATTCTGCAAATGGTTGACCATTGAGATTGGCGTAGCAGCCATTCCCCTCTCGGCCTTTTATGCCGACAGTTTTGACCAACGTGTGGTGCGCTTTTGTTTTGCCAAGAAAGACGAAACCTTGAAGCTGGCCTTAGGACGCTTGGCACGCTTGTGAGCACCTGACACGCCTGAGCACATTGCAGATGCCCCTTCTTCAACGGCGCCAAGCCCTGGCATTTCTAACCGGTGCAATAGCACTTCCCTTTTCTGCATCGGCCCAAACACACAAACGCGGCCGCTTGGTCATCATCGGCGGTGCTGAAGATCGTAAGCAAGATCGCGTGATCTTGAAAAAATTTCTAGAACTCAGTGGCGGCCAAGACGCACGCATCAAGTTCATCACTGCGGCCAGCAGCGTTCCTGACATCGTGTGGCAAAGCTACCAAGCGGTGTTCCAAGACCTGGGCGCTACCCAATGTGAATTGGTGCCGATGTGGACACGCGACGATGCGTCCAACCCCAACGTGGTGGCACAACTTGCACAAGCAGATGGCATCTTTATGACGGGCGGTGATCAAAACCGTCTGATGCAATGCCTGTGGGAGTCACCTGCCGCACAAGCCATGCACCGGGCGTTTCATGTGAACGGCTGCTGCATTGCAGGCACCAGTGCGGGTGCAGCAGTCATGTCACGCCAAATGCTGGCCCAAGGCACGGCCACCCCCAACCCGGAAAAAGATGTGGTCCAAATGGACATTGGCTTGGGTTTTGTGGCCAATGCCATCATCGACCAACACTTCTCGCAACGTCAGCGTTTAGGCCGTTTGCTCTCGGCCTTGGCACAACGCCCCGACATGCTGGGCGTGGGGATTGACGAAGACACGGCCTTGGTGATTGAACGCGGCCAATCGATTGAAGTGGTTGGCCGAGGTGCCGTCACCCTGATCGACCCACGCAAGATGCGCAGCAATTTTGAAACTGTGGACGCGCAACAAAAACTGGAAATGCTGGGCTTGCAATTGCACATGTTGCCCGCAGGGCATCGCTACCCCATTCCCGCTAATCTGAAGCAAAACAAAAAGCAACCCAGCGCCTTATGGGAGGCACTGTATTTGTTGGCGCAAACAGGGCCCAGCAGAGGTTAGTGAAAAAAAACACGCTGCCTATCAGCCTTGGGTTGATCTAAATTGTTATTTCTTTGACAATCAAAAGATCTGACATATTTCTCAAAGGCATCCGATGAAACGACTTCTTCCATGGCGACGCATGTTGACTTGCAGCCTGCTGGCGTTGACGTTGCTGGGCAGTACTGCGTGGGCGCAACTGAACGACCAAGCCCCGATCAATATGCCCGAGGCAGAACGCGCTCGCTGGCAAGCGATGCTGGATGCCACGGTTGATCCCAATGGGCTGTATGCCACCCGTAACATCCAATATCGCCAAAAAAATTTAGCAGCATTCAAACTGGGAGATAACACCCAACGAGAAAACATCTTGCGTGAATGGGCCCAGTTCAACCCCGAGGAAGGCAAATGGAATTTGTTTTCTTATTTGGCCCTCACCGAAAAGCGCTCAGAAGCCTATCAACTGGGCAATGAACTGGTTCAATCCGTCAAGTACCCACCCAGCGCAGCACGCATCCGTATTCAGCTCGCAGGCTACAACATTGACGACAGCAACTTGAAAGAAGCTGCGCGTTTGCTGGAAGCGGCAGAAAACATTGTCCGCGTTGATTTACGTAACATGCAACGCCGGGGCGCCGATTCGTTTTGGATTGCACGTGCTGAAGTCGACTTCAACATCACCAAGTCGCGACTGTCCATGCGCCAAGGTAAATGGAATGACGGCATTCAATTTGCCAAGATCGCGGTTGAAAAAACCAAGGCACTGACGCAAACCATCAGCATTGCACCGTCTGAAAACGAAAAGCAATGGGCTTATAGCTCGGTCGTGTGGGCCAACCAAGAGCTGGCCACCCATCAAACCTTTGCAGGCTTGTATGCGGATGCCGAATGGAGCTTGCGTGACTCGCACAAAATGGCCAAAGAATTTGGTTTCAATGAAAACCACTTGATGGGCTTTTACAACCGTGTCGCTGATTTGTATTTGGCCAACGGGCAATTCAAAGAGGCTGCCAGCTTCGCCGCCCGTAGCGAGAAAATTTTGATTGATCAAGGTTTTCAAAAAGGCTCACCGCTGTGGCTGTTTGCGCGCAACCGAACCAATGCCGCACTGATCGGTGATGACCGATGGCGCGAAGCGCTGGAGAGCTTTGATTTGGTGGATCAAGAAACCACACGCCTGAATCGCCCACCTCGAGGCGTCAGCACTCAGGCCATCTTGCGCAGCTACGTCTACATCAAGACAGGCCGCCATGATGCAGCCTTACGCCTGCTACGCGGCAATCTGAACTGGAACATCGATAACTTTGGCGAAGACCACTACTTCACTGCCGTCAACCGAGGTTTGCTCGCCACCGCGCTTTGGAAAACGGGTGACGACGCACAAGCACGCACCGAATTTGCACGTGCCTTGAAAAACATGTCATCGCCTGAGTCGTTGACAGGTGACTATGTCGAAAACGCGATTCAACGTAAAACCAAGCGCTTTATCTTGCAAAGCTATTTGCAACTGCTGGCCCAGACCGCCGCCACGCAGCCCAAAGACGCAGAAATCATTTTCCAAATTGCCGACCAACTCAACACCTCCAGCGTGCAACAAGCTTTGTCAGAAGCGGCTGTGCGCTCCGGCGTCACCATTCCTGGGCTGGCAGACATCATTCGTAAAGAACAAGATGCGAAAAACGAAATTGCCACGCTGACCAATTACATCAACGGCCAAGGAACAGAAGACGACAAACGTCGCACGCCGCAAGTCATTGAGCAAATGCGCGTTCGTTTGCGCGAAATTGAAGCCCAACGTAAAGAATACAAAGCGCAAATTCAAAAAGGCTATCCCGAGTATTTCCAACTCATTCAGCCCAAATCGCCCTCACACACCGACATTGCGCAGCAGCTGCAGCCCGATGAACTGTTCATCTCCATCATCCCGCTGGAAGACAAAACCTATGTGTGGGCCATTGATGCACAAGGCAATATCAACTTCCGAAGCGCAGCTCTGGGAGAAGTTGAACTCAAGGGCTTGGTCGACCGTGTGCGCAAGACCTTGGACGTGGCAGCATTGGGCACCAAAGCGCCCGCGTTTGACCATGCGAGTGCCTACAAAATTTACCAAGAAATTTTTGGAGCCTTCGACAAACAAATTCAAGATAAAAAACACCTGGTGGTCTCGACCTCCGGTGCCTTGGCACAGCTCCCCTTTGCCGTTTTGCCGCGCACACCCGCCACACCCAACGCCCAATCTGCTTGGTTATTGCGTGATGTGGCCGTGAGCCATGTCCCAACGGCCAACGGTTGGTTGTCACTCAAACGTTTGGGCAAACAACCCTCGGCCACTCAACCCCTGTTGGCGTGGGGCGATCCTTTATTTGATGCCAAAGCAGCACAACACGCGGCCGCCACCCAAGGCAGCACCGTGCGTTCCGTGATCGCCACCCGTTCGGTCACCGAGCAACGCAATGTGCTGAGTGCCGACAACTATGTGGCCTACAGCAAAATCCCACCCCTGCCAGAAACACGTGACGAAGTGATTGAGTTGGCGTCTATCTTGTCTGCCAATCCCAAACAAGATTTGATTTTGGGCCCTGATGCAACCCGTGCCTCGGTGCTCAAAAACAGCGCATCCGGCAATCTGGGACGCAAACAAGTGGTGGTGTTTGCCACCCACGGTTTGCTCGCCGGTGACCTGCCCTATCTGAACCAACCCGCACTCGCCATGGCCGCCACGGCAGATGCCAACGAGTCGCCCCTGCTCACCCTTGAAGACGTGTTGGGTCTCAAACTCAATGCCGATTGGGTGGTGCTCTCGGCCTGTAACACAGCAGGTGCAGATGGTCGGGCCGAAGAGGCCCTGAGCGGCTTGGCCCGCGGCTTCTTCTATGCTGGCAGCCGAAGTCTGCTGGTCACCCATTGGTCGGTAGAGTCAGAAAGCGCCATGATGCTCACCACCCAGACCTTTGCGGCCTACAAAAAGAACCCCCACATGCGCCGCGCCGAAGCCTTGCGCCAGGCCATGCTTGAAACCATGAAAGACAAACGCTTTGCTCACCCCACCTATTGGGCGCCTTATGCCTTGGTGGGTGAAGGTGGGCGTTAATACCACATAGCTTGAAGTAAAAAAGCCCTGCCAGAGCAATCTGGCAGGGCTTTTCAACAGATACAGCGAAGGATCAGTTAGGAGAAATGCCCAATGCTTTCACAGTCTCTAAGTTCAAGTAACCATCGACTGGAAGCTTGTTGTACTGCTGGTACAGATTGACCGCCCTCATGGTCTGAGCGCGCAACTGACCGTCAATGGGACCAGGGTCAAAGCCGCCTTTTTTCAGCGCGCGCTGAATCTCGGCAATCTTGGCGGGTGTGGCGTTGGTATCGCACAAAATCGCGCGCTGCTCGGTGCTGCCTTCAGCGACCTTGACTTGGTAGTTCAAGGTCTCATATTGCGGGGGCACCACCACTTCGCGCACACCCGCAGGCTGGTCAATCACCTGACGGGTGACCGTTTTGGTCACCGCAGGAATCACCGTCTCACGGTAGGTTGCGGGCTGGTCAATGACACGACGCGTGATGGTTTCGTACACGGCTGGCACAGGAATTTTGCGCGTGCTCGCCGCTTGATCAACCACTTTGCGCTCGACGGTCTTGTACACAGCAGGAATAGCCACTTCGCGTGTGCTTGGTGCTTGGTCAACCACCTGGCGCGTTGCGGTTTCGTAGATGGCAGGAATGACCACTTCTTGTGTTGTCGCTGGGGTCACCACAACGCGAGTCTTCACCTTTTTGTAGGTGGCAGGAATCTCCACCGTGCGCACGCCAGGCGGTTGATCGACCACTTGACGGGAAACAGTTTGGTATTGGGCAGGAACCTTGATTTCGCGCACATAACCTTCGGTACCCGACTGTGCACCTGCCGATTTATCGGCATTGCTTAGCCCTGCAACTGTGGCAGCGCGCAACACGCGTTCACCGCTTGGCGTGGCCACAATGTCGCCGTTGTCATCAAACTTGTAGCCCTGAGTTTTGAGCTTCTCAATGTCAATGACTTGACGTGTCACCGTTTGGTACGTTGCAGGAATAGCTGCTTCGCGGGTTTCGGCTTGCTTGGCCAGAACCTGTCGCTTCACCGTTGCGTATTGCGCTGGAATAATTTCCTCACGGACCGTCGCAGGAGTTTTGAGGACCTGACGGGAAATCATCTGGTATTGCTCAGGAATTTCAACCAAACACATGACATCGTCATCCAACGAGGTGTTGTCGGCATAGGCACCCTTGGTATCAACGGTGACGCCATCCACCTTGCCATCCTTGCCCACCACAAAGCCACGCAAGGGGCGCACATTGAGTGCTTTGCCAACCCATGCTTTGCCACGCTTCCACTCCTTGGTGGCATCGGCCACCTTGATGCGCTCGGTCACGGTTTCAAACACCGCTGGCACTTCGACCAGACGTTTGCTTGCTTCCTTCACCAAGACTTGTTCGCTTTCTGTCTTCAGGGCATCTTTGGAGGCTCTGAAGTTCGACGATTCTTCAGAGCGCAACACCTCTTCCTTGACCGTGCGCAAAGGCAACACAATCGGCTCATAGCGCAAGGACTCAGCTTTGAGCAGCACACGATCAGTTTCGGTCTTGAAAGTGCCCGGCACAGTTTCAACCCGTGTTGTCGCGGGACGGTCAACCACCGACTCTTCCTTTTCCGCATAGGTCGCAGGGATCACCTTCAACTCCTTGCGCTCGGGCGAGACCATCACTTTTTCGCTGACGATTTTGAAAGTACCCGGGATCACCTCAATGCGCTTGCTTTCTGGTGAAACCATGACCTGCTCGCTGACCATTTTGTAAGTGGCGGGAACGGGCTCTTCACGGAAACTTTCTGGACGGACCAACACCTGTTCGCTCACTTCCTTGTAGGTGGCGGGCACAGGAATCTGGCGCTTGAGCTCTGGCTTGACGACAATTTCTTCCGTCACGGCTTTGAAAGTCGGGGATACCGGTTCAAAACGCTTGGTCTCAGGTAGCTTGACCACTTGTTCGCTACGGGTCTCAAATTTAGCGGGCGTCAGCACACTCGCAAAACACTCGGAAGAAGCTGGCACACCGACAGGTCGCGGCATTTGTGCGCTGAAGTTGTTGTCACACTGCTGCATGGTGGCGCGCACCACTTTGCCTTGTGCATCCAAATAAGCGTTCACCGACATATCGGGACTGAACGGAACATATTTTCCGATCAGCTGACCGCTGACGCCATCCCGGTTGTTCTGGCGCCCCACCCCCACATCGCAGGCGCCCTTGGAAAAGCCCGGCAGTTCCCCTAGCTTCATTACCTTGACATCATCCTCTCCCGCACGTTTGAGTTGGGTTTGGTGTGTGAAGGGCTGATAAAACTTGGCCGTGCCTGCATTGACAGCAGCATCGCACTCGGCAGCACTGGTGTAGCCCACGTTGCCATGGGGATCGGTCACCATGCCCGCGTGCGCATGGGCTACCAATAAGAAACTGCTGATCGCAGTCAAGCGCCAGATTTTTGATCCAGATGCAGAAGAACGAGGCATGAAATTGAGTCCTTTTAAACAGATTTATTGATACTTTTTAATTCATCTCTGAGAGATGAAAAGTATTTAAATCAATTTAAAAGTGTTATTTTTTATATTTAATTAAAAAATAACGACTAGTAACTCAATTGTTGCCAAGCCTTATCAAGCCGCTTCACACTCACTGGCTGTGGCGTACGGAGCTCTTGCGCGAAGAAGCTCACGCGCAACTCTTCCAATAACCATCTGAACTCTTGCATGCGCGAATCGGTCACGCCTTTGCGCTCGGCCACCAAGCGCCAGTACTTTTGCTCCAGCGGTTTGAGTTCAGCCAGTTTGGTCGCATCACGCGCGGCATCGGCGCGCAGTTTGTCCAAGCGCAGCACCACGGCTTTGAGGTAGCGCGCAAAGTGTTGCAGCTGGGTGTACGGTGTCTCGGTGATGAAGCGTTTGCCCACCAAGCGTTGCAGTTGTTGCGCCGCATCGGCCACGCTGTCGGGGCTGATTTTGGTGTCCTTCACTTTACGGCTGGCGGCGGCAAATTCGGTCAGCACGGTGCTACCCAAACGAGCCACTTCATTGGCAATGAGGGTCAATCGGCCACGGCCTTCGTCGAGGCGACGTTTAAAGTCAGCCTCGCTCGTTGGCAGCGGATCAAGCAAGAAAGCGCGGTCCAGCGCTACGTCCAGTATTTGTTGCTTGAGTTCGTCCGAGGTGCCCAGGCTCATATAGGCCACCGACATTTTTTGAAGATCCGGCAAGTTCTTCTCAAGGTACTTCAGCGCATCTTTGATCTGAATCGAAAACAAACGCCGCAAGCCTGCACGGTGTTTGGTCGCAGCCACCTCGGGCTCGTCAAACACCTCAATGCACACCGCATCACCCACATCCACCAGCGCCGGAAAACCAATCAGGGTTTGCGCTCCTTTGGTGATTTCCATCAACTCAGGCAGCTCACCAAAGGTCCAGTTGGTGTAACGCTGATCCGCAGGCGCAGCAATTGACGCGGCGCGCCCAGAAGGTGTTGGGTGATGGGGAGCAGCGGGTGACGATTTCTGTGAGGTATGAGGAGCCCGCTGCTCTCCATCAGCCAACGCCGCAGCACCGCCAACGCCAACATCAGCGCGAGAACCTGCACTCAGAGTACCCACCCCCTTCAAAGCAGCCAAAGCCTGAAACGCCCCCCGCGCCTGACTCCCCAACTCGGCTTTCAAAGC
>JACCDU010948956.1_pt1 | contig 19708 bp, 29 predicted proteins | sample 7446081 | NCBI WGS metagenome assembly JACCDU01 (sample SAMN15323447, study PRJNA562643) | freshwater metagenome | isolation source: river surface water | place: USA:Blue River Watershed | collected 2017-08-17
GGGATACTCGACAGAATGCCAGCCACTGGTGCAGGGATTCGAACCCTCATTCTTTTTACACTAAGTTGACCTTCGAAGTATCTTCTTAGCGTGTCTTTCTCTTGCTGACAACAAATTGTCATGTGTATAAAAACTGGTACACGATACGGGAATCGAACCCGTCTTACCAACGTGAAAGGCTGGTGTCCTAAACCGATAGACGAATCGTGCATTTTCAACTAACTAAACATTATTATACATCAACTTCATTAAAAAGTCAACACATTTCTGGAATACGAGGTGAGATTTGAACTCACGGCTTTACGGATTTGCAATCCGTTGCATTGGACCACTCTGCCACTCGTACATAATCTGGTGCGCCCGACAGGACTCGAACCTGTAACCAATGGATTATGAGTCCACTGCTCTAACCATTGAGCTACAAGCGCATATTGGCGTCGCTAGAGAGATTCGAACTCCCATCGTACGGTGTAGAAGACCGTTGCCTTATCCATTAGACCATAGCGACATATTCTTGGTGCGAGTAGCGAGACTCGAACTCGCAATCCCGAAGGAGGCAGATTTTAAGTCTGCTGCGTATACCATTCCACCATACTCGCATTACAACTATTATACCTTATCCTTACAGATAAGTCAAATTTGGTACCGAAGGTGGGACTCGAACCCACAGAATCCTGCTTTTGAGGCAGGCACGTATACCAATTCCATCACTTCGGCGTAATCTGGTACTCCCAGTAGGATTCGAACCTACAACGCTCGCTAATCTGGCGACGATGCTGAGTATAAATCAGGTGTTTTACCATTAAACTATGGGAGCATTTGGCTCGGGTCTCTCCTCGACTGTCACGCATTTCGCTTACGTCTGCGGCAGAGAGCGACTCTGCATTACAACTGGCGGAGAGTGTGGGAATCGAACCCACTCACCGTATCACTACGATGACAGATTAGCAATCTGCTGCATTACCATCCTGCCCACTCTCCATTAATCTATCTTACCGTTACCATTCTTGAAACCCACGGTACCACCCTGTTCTTGAATTTTCTTCAAGACGTCCTCAAACAAGATGGGTCTGAAGTCTGTTTGTTCAACGCATACAGAGTAGTACCTTGGATCTATGATTTCACCCATGTGCTTGTCTTGGTACATAACACGGTTACTGTGCAAGTGACCATGAATGTTACAACCAAAACGATACAATTGTTGTGGGTGAACAGGAATGTGAGTCAAGATTAATCCATTCATCACATGGCTTCCACGGATATCTCGGAAGAACGGAGTATAGTCTTCCAACCTAAAGATATCATGGTTGCCTTTAATCAAAACCTTGTCACCGTTTAAACGGTGCATGATACTTAATGCTTTGCGGTTAATGACAACATCACCCAAGTGATATACTTTGTCATTTGGCTTGACAGTTTCGTTCCACATCTTGACCATGGCTTCGTCCATTTCTTCTGGAGAATCCCAAGGTCTTAATTTAGTAACACCGTCTTCGCGTGTAAACTTACACACACCAGTGTGACCAAAGTGTGTGTCACTTGTTAAAAATACTGATGGCATAATACACCTCTTTCATAAAATTGGCGGAGATAGTAGGATTTGAACCCACGGGCAGTTTCCCACCGCTTGTTTTCTAGACAAGTGCCATAAACCAGACTCGACCATATCTCCATAAACAACAGGGTAGTTTGATTGCCACCGTGGCACATCACGCTAGTTTTGGTGCGTAATGCTGGAATCGAACCAGCTAATTTTTTGTTTGCAGAACCTACCCTAAAACTTGGCGTCCCCCACAGGATTCGAACCTGCATCTCCCAGCTTCGTAGGCTAGTACATTATCCAGTTATGCTAAAGGGACAAAAACAACAGGTTAGTTTTAACAGTGGGACTCGAACCCACAATCGTTTGCTTAGAAGGCAAATTGTCAACCATTGACAGTGTTAATTTTTGCTGAACCTAACCTAAAACTTGGTGCGGGCAACAGGATTCGAACCTGCGACCTTCTGGTTGGCAACCAGATGCTCTACCAAACTGAGCTATACACGCATAATTGGTACCTCGTGACGGGATTGAACCGCCGACCGTCTCCTTGTAAGGGAGCTACTCTACCGCTGAGTTAACGAGGCATAAAATTGGTGGGGACAACGGGATTCGAACCACGTACAAGAACTTTCACAGAGTTAGAGCGTTAGTGTTGCGGAAACAATCCTACAGACAGGATTGACTTTTTGCTATGCTATGCTACCATTACATCATATCCCCATTTTTCTGAAACACACTAACGACATAGGCAATTGGATCTCCCTGTCTAACCGAACCAACTTCGGCAATGCGCTTCAGAAAAATGACACACAACTTATCTCATTATACTCCGTGTGTCAGGGAGAGGCTTAGAATTATACACCGCATTGCCATATTATGCTACTTCATCAGGGTTAGAATCGAACTAACATCTGTGTATAAAATTGGTGGGTCGTGACAGACTCAAACTGTCTTCTCATCGGTTAAGAGCCGAGGCTTCATCATCAAAGTTTACAACCCAAATACAACAGGAAAGTTTTTGTCGCTAGACATCCAAAGTTAGCTTTTGGTTTGCTGAACCTTTCCTAAAACATGGCACCGTAGACGGGAATCAAACCCGCCACAATCCGATAGACAGTCGGTTATCACCATCAGGTGAACTCTACGGTAGAAATTGGTGGAAGCCGAGGGTATCGAACCCTACTAGACACGAATCTTGCAAGGATCCGCCGCACCCCTGTGCTGCCCCCATAATATAACAGAGTAGTTATGTCGAACATGACAAATTAACGGTTTGGTGTTCTAATGTGTTGCTGAACCTACTCTAAAACTGGTCTCCGATGCAAGAATCGAACTTGCGCTACATGCTCCCAAAGCACGGGTGATACCATTTCACTAATCGGAGGAAAATCTTGGTGGACCGACGGGGGATCGAACCCCGACTAAAGGCTTGCAAAGCCCCTGTGCTCCCATTATCACTATCAGCCCAAAATTAGTGTCAGTTTCTATACCACCCATTGAAACTAACAAACATTGAGAGACCATGCATCAAAACAAGATCTCTATTTGCCCTTGGCTCCGTACACTGGGATCGAACCAGTCTAATCATTGATTAACAGTCAAGTCCTTGCACCTTGCTTGGATTCTACGGAATAAAATTGGCGAGCCGAGAGGGATTCGAACCCCCAACATACGGTTTTGGAGACCGTCGTTCTGCCATTGGAACTACCGACTCATAATTGGTATCGCGTACGGGTAACGATCCCGTCTAGTCAGCTTGAAAGGCTGATGACCTCACCTGAAGTCGAACGCGATATAAAATCAACAGGATTCGCTTTCTTTTCAAGATATAAGTTTGAAATTTTGTATTTTGCTGAAAGAATCCTAAAACTGGTGCCCCATGACAGAATCGAACTGCCTTCTCCTGATTACAAGACAGGAATAATACCAGTATACTAATAGGGCAAACTTGGCGGAGACGGTGAGACTCGAACTCACACACCCATTTCTGAGCCTTCTGCTTTCAAGGCAGCTGCCGCTATGCCGATTCGGCTAACGTCTCCATGTTTGGTTCCTTCGAGAGGTAACGATCCTCTGTCTATCGGTTATCAGCCGATTGCTCTACCTTTGAGCTACGAAGGAATAATTTGTGGTGCCCACGGCTGGATTCGAACCAGCAACACAAGGATTTTCAATCCTCTGCTCTACCATTGGAGCTACGAGGGCACTAAAAAATTCTTAGGGGTGAACAATGGGTAACGATCCCATACTACGACTTTCACAGAGTCGGGTGCTGCCACTACACTATGCCCACCCCTAAGAACTTTTGGTGGGTCTGCTCGGATTCGAACCGAGAGTCTTACTGGTTAAAAGCCAGATGTTTTTGCCGTTAAACTACAAACCCAATGGTGATTGTTTTTGCGCACGACGCAGAGCCTTGTTAGACTTACGATGTACACCTGCTTTACGGAATAGTGCTAATCGAACGAAGCAGTTACGTTCGCGCACGATTTGTTTTCGTTTCATAACTTCTCCTTGTAAACGATTACCAAACAAAAACATACTAACGAACCTAGTTGTGGGGATCGAACCCACGAAAATCCTGTAGCCTAGCAGTACTGCTACGATACTGGTTAGTATGTTTTTGTTTGGCACCCCCAGTTGGAATCGAACCAACGATAACGAGTTCAAAGCCCGTTGTGTTACCATTACACCATGGAGGAACAAGACGACTTAGGCAATACTAACAGGGAGGTCGATATCAATAGTAAGGCACGATCTTATCGCACCACTTACTGAGTCACTTACCCCGACTTTCAAACCTAAGTCGTTTTAAAACAAAGTCCCGAATTTTTAAAGAACCATGCCGCTGTCGCAGCAAGGTATTGATTATACATCATTTACGATTTATAGTCAATACCGTTTTTAATAACCTTACTAACCGTAAGGTCTTGGCTAAGATACGATCATCTCAACCAACTAAGACATAATTCTACATCATGTCAGCGTTATTGTCAACAACTTTCTTGAAAGACCTTCAACATTGAAGGGGATTCTCAAAACTGTCATCAGTAACAGAGCATTGTATTATACCACAGTTGTGATAAAAGTCAACACCCTAAAACAAAAAACCCTCGAGATTCACATCTTCGAGGGTTTTGGTAAAGAGACCTAATCTAAGTCGTCTTACATCTTCTTACCAAAACCCTTCGTATCCTCAATCGCGTAACCAGCGCCTTCGACAAATGATGGGCGTGTGCTTGTCCATCCGTTATTCAACGGTAGCTGTTTATGCATTCTGGAACAAGATATTTTTAACATGATTGAATTCTACTACATCCTTGGTTTAAAGTCAAGTGAAAAACCCTACAAACTGTAAGGTTTTCTCTTCTCGATCTATTTAGACAAATTTTACGTCAGAAACGGAAAAAAGTCAAGTATTTTCTAAAATATTTTGCACTGCTTGTGGTAGCACTGGATTCTCCATTCTTTCTGGGTGCCAGACGATACCAAAAATTGGCAAGGTGTGATGACGAAACGCTTCGATAGTTGCATCTGGTGTATGTGTTGCAAGCGGAATCATTGTAGAACCTAACTTGCGAATCACTTGACCATGATAGCTGTTGACTTCTATCGTCTTACCATCCATCTCTACCATGTGCTTTGTATTGTCATGTGCTGGGATCAACTCTGGAATGATATCGTTGGATCCACCAGTTAGTTCGTTCACAACAAACGCACCGTGACAGACTCCAACGATAGGCTTCTTTCTTTTAATTGCATGCAAAAACAGATTGTTTTCTGTTGTGTTACGTGCAAGAGAATCTGGACCACCAGTTAAAACAAGACAATCAAACTCAATGCTCTCATCCACAGTAACAGTATTAGCGTGTGGAATAAGAGTGTGACTGCTTAGAAAGTCGTACCAACTTCTTTCCAAGCAGTCAAACAAGAAATTATTTGGAGGGATGCGAACATCCCTCATTGAGATCAAAATACGCATTACAATAAAGAGCGGTGTTTAGACTGCTTCTTTACCGTTAAATGCAACACATAGATCACGGTGTGGTTCACCGTATGCTTCTAGCATGATAGCTTGAACTTCTGGAGAAGCTGTCTTGAAGTCACCTAGTGAAGTGCAAGAGCATTCGAACAAGTCCCAAACCATTTCTTTAACGTAAGAAAGAGCTTCGTCTTGTGCTTCTTTAGTAGTACAAACTTTTTCCAACATCAAACGACCGATGTTAGAGTGGAACTTTTCATCACGGGCAACACGGTCATAACGACGCTGGATGAATTCATCACCAGCACATTGTGCCATAGTCTTCCAAACTTCAGCAGCACGACCTTCTGCCATGTACTGATACATGTGCATCATGATTGGATTATCATGTGCTTCGTACTTTTGAATTAGAGAAGCGCCCATACGAACGTCAACTTTACCGTACTCTTTCCAGATAGCTTCTAGGTCTGGTTTCTCGCCAGTTAGGTGCTCAAGGATTTCGTATACGATGCGGAAGTGTTCTGCTTCGTCCCATGCTTGCTTAGAAAGCAAACGGCATTCTTCTGGATCTGTCAAAGCTGGTAGCTCAGAAACTTTCTTAGAAAGTTCGATCATGTTCATACGTTCGTTAGACAAACGGATGTGGAAGAAGTTAGCCAATTCTTTCTTGTCTTGACCCTTTTCTGCAAAGAATTGACGAGTTTGAATCTCGGCAACCTTGTGTAGAGGCTTGAAAGAATCCCATAGGTCATCTAGGAATTCATTTACTGGTCTTGCTTGCGCTGTCATTTTTATTTTCCTTTAAGTTTTAAAAGTTAAAGAGTTAAACACTCATTTTACTGAGTGTCAACATCACATTGCACTCATACTTTTATTTATAATAGTTATTTAGCTAAAACGGCGTCTACCAACGGTTGCCATTGTTTTTCGCGTGTTTTTACCCAATTTTTCATGGATTCTGGGTTCTGTAAAGCCTTATTTTCAGTCAATAAGTTGTCGTAGAACACAGCTTTGACTTCTTCAGACTTCATAGCCTTGGTGAACTCTCGGGTGTACCATTCAACAACTTCTTTTGGCGTATTCGCAGGTAACATTAGTGCCCACATACCAGATACATTGAACCTTGGAATAGCTGTATCCATAGTCGCAGCATCAGGAATCTGAACTAGCGGTGTGTTACCACTTAGAGCCACAACTTGCAGTCTACCATCTCTATAAAGAGGGTTGGCTACAACGGCTGGAACAATAGCGAATCTTACGTGCCCACCGACTACATCATTAAGAGCATCAACTGGACCTTTGTGATCTACGCGAACAACATCACCAAACTTAACATTAGACGCAATAGACTCATAGACTAATCTAGCACCACCGCTGGCAGCGATAGTAACCTTTTCTGTCTTCAAGGCTTGGACTAATTGCTTTGGATTCTTAACTGGATCACCAGCCTTGGCAACTACAACAAATGGGCTTGTTGCCACATGAGTTGGGTAAACAAAGCTGTCTGTTGTGTATGTTCTACCTTCGCCACGAACAGAAACTTTGTCAATTGCAGCAAGACCTGGAACTGACACGTTGGTAACAAAGTGCCCATCAGCTGGTTTCTTGCTAAGCTCTTCAGTACCAATAACACCACCAGCACCTGGACGGTTAGTGATAATAAACTTAGCCCCAGTATTTTGTTCAACTTGTTTGGCCAAAACTCTAAAGGAAATTTCGTTAACACTTCCTGGAGTCCATGCCATAATCGCTTCAATTGGTTTTGATGGTTCCCAAGCATGTGCTGCAGCAGTCACCAACATCATTAAACTAATTACGAGTTTTTTCATATTCTTTCATTATCCTTAGTGTAAAGTCTTCATCAGATTCATAGTTAAAAGACCACTCTAGAAAAGTATTCAAGAGTGATCCTGTTTCATTAAGCAGCCATTTCAAATTTGTAATCATATGCTTCTTCAACGATCTTAGCAGCTTCTGGAAGGAATGTTGTTCCTTTTGCAGAGATAGCGTACAAGTCTTTGCGCATCTGATCAGCCAACTTAGTGGCACGTGATTGAGCTTCTGGTGTAGTAACCAATTGCTCTAATTTCCATTTACCAATGTTAGAGTGGAATCCTTCATCGCGAGCAATCTTGGCGTAACGATGAGAGATAAACTCGTCTTCAATAGTTTCTGCCATTTGATTCCAAACGGCTTCGGCGCGACCTTCGGCAATAGTCTGATATAGAGCTAGAGCAAGGTCATCATTTTGAGCGTCATATTTGTCAAGCAAGCTGGCACCCTTGTTCTTTACTCTAGTTTCCCAAGAAGCAGCAGCTGCTTCTAGATCAACTTCTTCGCCAGTGATATGCTCGATAACTTCTTTTACCATACGGTAGTGTTGAGCTTCATCAAGTGCTTGTTTGCTTAGCAACTGAAGTTCTTCAGTGCTAGTACTTAGCGGCATATCTGCGATTTTCTTAGAGATTTCAATTAAATTCATACGTTCGTTAACCATACGACCAGTAAAGTGGTCGACAAGAGTTTCCTTGCTTGGGTTAGATTCGAAGTATGCCTTTACCTGCATTGCGGAGGCTTTGAATAGGGGTTCATTAGCTGAAGCTAATTCGTTGACAAATTCTTTTGCTGTTTTCATTTTTGTTCCTTGAATTAATGAGTTAGATTAATCGCTGGGTTTCGCACAACGCTGGGATTTGCTTATTATTTAGTTGGGTTTTGGTAAGGATTCTACGTATGGCTTCCAAGTTTTTCTTAGTTCAACCATATCTTTAAGAATATTTGTTGGTCCAACAGACTTTTTATCTAAAAAGATATAGTTCTCTTCCATAAACTTTTTATACTCGGGGGTGTTTAGTGCAGCTACAACATTCTTAACATACCAATCAACGATCTCTGGTGGTGTGTTTGGTGGCAGAGCAAAGTTCCAGCAACCATACACATTTAAACCTTTGACATAATCTTTAACTAATTGAGTGTTTTCTGGTAAACCAGTGATCTTTTGTTCCCCTGCAATACCAAGAAGTTTAATCTTACCTGCTTGAATCAGTGGTAGTGCTGGAGCAATTGGCATAATACCAAACTCCGTTCCAATCTTTCCATCGTATGATGCTACGCTAGTTGCTGCTGGTACTGGACCCCTGAATACCACAGGAACAACCTTCTTTTTGTCTACCTTTAGATTCTGTGTAAAGTATTCAAAGGTCAAATAGTGAGCAGATCCACCAACCGCAAAGTTAATGTCTTTTCCAGTTTTAACTTCTGCAATAAGTTGTTGGACGTTATCAACCTTGCTATTTTTATGAGCCACAAAAGCCATTGGACTCTTACCAATATTTGTCACAAGAGACAAGTCAAGTGGGCTACGAGTTATCAGATTAGTGAAGTGTGAGTCTGAAAAAAGAAAACCACTAACGCAAGAAGGAATACCAACAGTATATCCATCTGGCTTGGCTTCTAGTAGCGCCTTGAGCATAATGTTTCCATCTGCGCCAGCTTTGTGTTCAATAGAAAAATTAGCAAACCCTTGTTGCTCAATATGCTTTGTAATTAACCTAGCTGTTATCTCACCACCAGAACCTGGACTAGTCGGTAACAATAGTGTTACAGGTTTTGATGGGTCTGGTTGCCATGCATGCGCCAGCAATGGGAATAGCAACAACAGTAAAAACTTCTTCATGATTATACGAAATCCTTTAAGTAAAGATTAGTACCGTCTTCTAATAGCATAACCCATTTATGGTCTAGAATGTGGTAGTGTGATGTTTGAATAACTTTGTTTGCCGAGTAATAGTCCGTTTCCATCAACTCTTTCAGTAAGCAACGAATTGGCCATTTGAAAGTTAGTGGATCAGAACTCAAAAACTTAGGTTCATAGTTACCAAGGCTCCAGCGTTGGAAATCATCGGTCTCGTAGAAGTTGTACATTCTATCAGCAATCTGACTAGGCATGTTACGTTTTCTATTAGTTTGCCCCATGTGCCATTTGCTATTGAGTTCAATGAACGCTTGAAACTCTGGTAAGGTTTCAACCTTTAATGGATAATTATTTAGTATTCTTTCCATGCAGTCAACTTGATCTGGTGTTAGACTGTCTCTCCAGTTCATTGTAAACTGCTCTTGAGATAGCGTTTGAACTTTACCAAACAGTTGATCACCAAGATACCCAGAAACAATGATACCAGAAGAAAACTCTGGATTATTCATTGGTGTGCTTAGACTATAACGAATACCACGACCTTTGATAAACTTGTCGAATACAGATCCAGACTCTATGATAGAGTAGTAATTGCAAGCCACCAAGATTTGTTTTGGGTCTGCATATTGCATCAGAGAAAATAGTGCAGTTGTGCTATCAAGACCACCAGACCATGAAACAACAATCTGTTCGCCGTTGGCGCGATCAACTAGATCCTTGGCTGTTTCTAGACAAATTTGTTTAAATGACTTGTTGAATGTAGGTTCAACTTTTGGTAGTGGTGTTACTCCACTAATCTTTAAGTAATGTGGTATTGTTCCTGTTCGGTCTGCAAACAAACTCATATTACCAGCTGTGATTAGATTGTCCTTGGCATTATATCGCTCAAGTTCTAATTTTTGGTACAGGGGATAAAGTTCGTCAAATAGTTCAGCTTTAAACTTGTCCATCTTTGGACTGTTAACAACTTCAGGTAGACGATGAATCAATAAATTAAGTATCATATGCTTAAGAAACTATTAACAATAAGCGCATCTGGTAAAACCAATTGCCATGTATCACCTACTTGTCGAACAACTTGAATTTTGTTTTTCCAAATATAGTCAATGTTATTCCTAACAATACGTTTTTGTTCTGGTGTACCAATTATTGTGAACTCAGGCAAGACTATCTGATATTCTTCTGTGTGTTTGACAAATTCTAAATCATTAGAAGAATCGTACCAGAAAAAACTTTGTACTGTTCTATATTCGTCAAATAACGGATAGAATGGGATATTCCAAACCCAACATTGTATTGTAGGAACTATCATAGTAAGTGTTGAGCTAAAACCATGCAAGAGATCCAAGCCCAGATAACATTAAATCCAACTAAGGTTGGTAGCAGTTTCTTGTTACTTGCCCAGATAAGAGTTAGAGATGTAGCTAGAGTAAAGAAGTATAACCACCAAATTTGAATACCAAAGATAAGACCAGGAATTATAATCACAGCCTTTGCCGCCCAGCTGGCAAACTCAACCACGTTATAATTAGTCCAGTACTCACGAGTAAACCACATGGCAAAACAATCACGGATTTTACTCCAGTTAGAGTGAGTGAATACTACGGCACAAAGAACAACCCACACTGAGGTTGCTGCTACAATTTGTTCTAATGTCATTTAGAAGCCTCAATTTTATCACGATATTTTTCTTGTAAACGTCTAACAGTACCAATGGACTTTGTGTAGAATTGTTCTGGTGTAACAGCAGGAGTTTTCATACCAGAAACTTTAAAGATTTCATCGGCTCCAACCTTGGCTTGTGCATCATTAAGAATGATACTAATTGCTTTACGACGAGTCTCATCCATAGACTTTGGAGCAACTGTGATGTTGAACACGTAAGGTGCATCAATACCAATTTCTTTTAACGTCTTGACATTTGGCGCAGTGGGAATACGTGTTGGACAAGAAGCAGCAAGGGCTTGTAAGTTAGGATTCTTGGTCTTCATGGATTCATATGCTTCATGACGATCGATAACCATAAAAATACCATTGTTACCTGCCATATTGACTAGCGCATCATTGTTTGATTTAAACACAATGTACTTGACATCAAACTTGTACTTTTCGCCAAGAGCAAGAGCAGTCAGGTGTGCAGCGTTGCCGAATCCAACACCACCAACGGTCAACTCTTTGTTGGCATTGATTGGTCCATTAGTAATAACAGTCCAGCAAGCATCACCAAGAGCATGAACAGGAATATAATCTGACTCTTTGACCTTACCAGCAGCCACATTCTCTACGAATGCTGGAGCAATGATACCAAGACTGTTGGCATCCATAGACTTTAGAGCAATGATTTGATTGCCTCCAGGCTTGAACTCCAAAACAAAATTATAGATGTTTTGACTACGGTTTGCTGTCTCTATAATCTTGTACATTGCTGGTGTGCCAGAATGTGTTGGGCTATATGGTGAGTAAATTTTAATAGTTTCTGTTGCATGGGCTGTACCAACAGCAAACAGTAAAGCGATCAGGTAATTCTTCAAACTTTATCCGTTTCAATATTACATTTATATAAAAAATCTAACCCATCATCATTACGATATGAGTTGCGGTAGTAGACACGCTTGATGCCAGCACCATATATTAATTTAGCACATTCAACGCATGGGGCATGAGTGATAAAAATAGTAGAGCCAGCACCAGACTCAGATGATTTAGCCAACTTAGAAATAGCGTTGGCTTCTGCATGGATCACTTCTGGTTTAGTTTTAAGAATCGGTTCTTCAGCGATTCGGTGGACAAGTTCTTCGCAGTTGTTGTCCCATCCAGCAGGTGTGCCATTATAACCAATTGATGTGATGCGTTCGTCTTTGACGACAACAGCACCAACTTGTAATCGCTTTGCAGAACTCAACTGAGCGAATCGTTCAGCCGTGTCCATGAATGCGTTAATCCACTTTTGTTTCATTTCTTACCAAACCCAAAAGGACATTTTGATTCTTTACGATCCATTTCAGTAGACTTTTCTAAATCTTTATAATAAGAGCCTAATCTATTAAATGAAGTTTGATGGTAATCATTAGGAATAGCATCCAGCTTTACCCATTCATCAATACCAACTAAATGATTTTTAATTACTACTTCTGCATCAGAGACAGGCACAACATGCACCATTGGTGTTCCAGCATGGATGGTAAAATCTTCGGCTTTCTTATTGATAAACATATTAATGTTTGTGGTTGATTGCGTATCAAACCACAAAACACCTGGATTTATAATAAAATTATTTGCGTGTTCTTGATGATTCCAAGAAGCAGCATTCCAAGTAAACTTAGCGCCAGTAGTTTCTTTAAATCTCCAAGGAGATACTAACTTCACATGCATATGATCTCGATAGAGACCTTCATACTGTTCAATGGGGTGAGATTCAAAGAAATAATGTCTAGACATAACACCAAGAGCAGATTGTCCAGCAGCTGCTGTCTTTGGATTAGCAATAAAGTCAGCCCACATTGGAATGATGAACCCAACTTTATACAACTCTGTTAATCCATTACAGATCTTTAGGGTAGAAATCTTTTGTTTGACATTACCATTTTGAGTTTTAACTTCTATGTATGTTGGCAGCGCCTTGATCTGTTCTGGAAAATATGTAATAGCCTTTCTAATCTTATACAGATTATACACAGACTCCATGGCGGTAAAGCAGTCTACTACAATTTTCTTTTTCTTAAAGAAGAATAACATTTATTAGTCCATACATTATTAAATTATTATACAACATGTAGTGTATAAAGTCAATACATTATTTTAGCCAGAATGTCTCTGGCTTCGGGCATCCCGTTTTTCTCCATATGATCGTCAAACAACTCGTCTTTGGCTTGTTGAATCATGACTAACACTCTCATCGCATCTTGTTGTGTCATGGCATTCAACATCATGGCAAACTCGTCGTGCTCTAAACCCAACAAGAAAAGTAAAAAGTCTCTGTCTTCATCCTCAAGATGTTGCACTTTCTTTTTCTTTCTTAGGTAAAGCAGGAATAAAGCCACAAGATTCTACTAGCTTTCTAGTAATCTTGGGATACTTTTTATGTAGTGTTTGATCTTTAACAGCAATCAACACTTCAGCTTCACTTGGGTGTACACCCTCTAACAAAGAAATAAACAACGACTCACGTTTGACTGCATGTAAGTCTGCTCTGGTAAACACATACAAACGACGCATCTCACCGTACAAATTACTTGGCGTCATACCAAGTGGTTCAGCAGCAGGTTTGAATGGCGGCTCGCCTTCTGGCAAGATCCACTTTTTAGCAGGATCAAAAGCATTCTCAAACAAGACCTTGAGTGTGTTACTATACACTTGGTCTTTTGCATATTGTTCCAGCTTTTTAGGATCATCATTGATGTCCTCTAACAACTGGGTGATATATTTTCTCATTTAAAATTCCTCAATCTCGTCCAAAAGCAGACGACAACGGTTATCCATTAGGTATGTCATAATAGCCATTCTATCCTTAGAAGGCTTACTATTTAGATAAGCGTTTACGATATCTTTCTTAACATCTTCGGGAATGTAAGAGAAATCAACCAAGCGTTTGTTGCGATCCCAGTTAGTTCTTTCTTGGTCTGTGCGACAAGCATCAACACCTTTTTCCAAGAACTCATCTAAGCGTTTAGCTGATACAGTCTTTTGACGCTCACCTTTAACAAACACATCGTCTTCAGAAAGAATGTTTGGAATACCATCACCAGAGTCACCCTTAACAATATGCTCGATCATCCAGTGTTGAATCTCAGTCTTACTGGCAGTGATAAACTTCTTGACCATTGGAGACCATTGCTTGACATCCATCTTCAACTGCAGCTGTTTAAAGTCTTTGTCTGATGACAGGATCAAAACCTTTTGTGGTTCTTCCATCAAACCTTGCTGGATCAATTCGTTTTCTTGAACCCAGTTTGTCATCACAGCAATAACATCATCAGCTTCGGCGCGATCTACGTGAATGACTTTGTAAGGAAAATACTTAACCAAGTCTTCGCGCATCTCACTAAGTGTATCGAAGATAAGTTTCCAATCAAGATCAGAAGCATCGCGGTTTTTCTTACGGCTGGCTTTGTAGTGAGCGAATACTTCTTTACGCCAGTACTGACGTCCATCGCAGCAAATAACAACATCACCGTACTCTTTGCCGTACTTTTTCTTGTATGACTTAATGGTGGACAAGGTCACGTGACGAATAAGGTTTTTAATCTCAGACTCAGTACCCTTTAACTCTCGCTTGAATGTTAGGATAGTAGCCAGAGATACTTGGGAATAATCAATTAGAATCATTTTGAATTTGCCTTTGGTCAATATATGTCAAGAAAATAGCATTACAATATCTACCATCACCACTATATGTATTGTTAAGTTGCGATTTTAGTTCTTTAACTTCGTGTAATGTACATGAAGCAATTATAACAACCCTGTTGTTAACAGGTTCAATAGTAGCTTCCTTATTGGAATTATGAGACTTAAGAACTATCTCACCACAGAAAATTGTTTTGGTTCTGTGTTAAAATAATTCAATACTGTGTAAAAGAAAGAATCTGTATGTGGTTTATAGTAGTCACAATTCTCGTAATATGAAAGCAAATGCGCACGACTGTTACAAGCGAATAGAGTTTTATACAAAGAGTTGTATGATAACACACGCTCTACAAACTTTGGATCAGACATCTGACGCATTGAATGAGAAATCAACGCAGAGTGCTTCCAGTTACGAAAAACAGTTTCTAGAAACACACCACGTTTAGATGTTAGTGGAATTCCATCAACAGTAGCTGGGGCAAGTTCACTTTCACCTGAAAAGATTGATTGTTTGGTCAACCAATTCAATTCAGTCTTTATCTCTGCCAGTTGATCTGGCGTGTAGAAGTTATCAACAACGATGGCGTCAATCCCATCTTCGATATAAGTAAACTCCATCAAAACGCTCCAAGCAAGATGCACTCTTCATTGATGCGTCCATTGGGCACAGTCGGTTTGGTAGTCAGTTTCTTCAACGCACCATTCAGCGCACGTTTGCCCATAGAAAGACCTTTAAAGAATTCTTCTGGCTTACGCAAGGTCATAGACTTGGACTCTTTGATATCGAAACCAATGATTGTAGTACCCTTGACCGCCAGAGCACCATCGGCTTTGTACACCTGAACCTTACGGTATTTGGTATTATACACCCACAGTTCGCTGGAGCCAATAATTTCTTCTGGCTTGCACGACTTTAGATTCAGTTCAGGGAACTCGCGCATGTACTTGATGCGAGCAACTTGTTTGGTTGGTGATGTTGGTTTGCGTTTACGTGGAGCACGATTAGCCTTGGCAGTTTGTACTTGCTGATTACAGTCACCAATGATAGTTTCCATAAACTCGGCAAACTTCTTCAACTCGCGTTTAGTGAAGTTGGAGTAACCTTCAACAAGTTGCTTGTCGTCACCTTCAAGGGCTTCGCGCAACTCTTGTGCACGACCAACGAAAAAGTCACCAATACGTTTGGCAATGGGTGCAGAAACTTCTTTGGACAACAGATAGTTCTTTGTCGAAAAGTCAGTAGATTTATTTGTGGTAAAGTCATCGATGGCACCTTCGATCTCACCAGCCAGTTCGTGTGCCTTTTCGTCCATTCGTTCTTGAATAGATGGTTGGGTTACAACTGGACTTTCTTTTTCTGTAGTCTTGACCTTGACAGGACGACCAGCCTTACGGACAATGTCTGCCACCATAGTTTCGATACGCTGCATGTGTTGATCACTCAGAGTATTACCATTGGTAACAAGACGACACAGAATACCAAGTTGGCGCACATCGTAGTCACTTGCTTTGTCGATGGCAACAACTTCAGCTTTCTTGCCTAGTTTTGCAAAGTATTCGATAGCATACTTGCGATGGCGTTTCTCATCAACATTCAGCGAGTACCATTGCAGTGCTTGCGTAATGGAAACGACATATCTTTCTTGATCGAGCATTGGCTCATCAACTGTTTTGTTAAGAGTTGCATGAGCTTTTGCACGCTTTTTTGCATTAATAGCCATAGGATTATTCCTCAAATAATAACATATTATACACCAAATAGCCTTAAAAGGCAAGAACTATTTGTAATAACCCTACAGAATTAAGGGTTACTTAGTGACTGTATCGTACAGGTCTACAAAGTCCTCGTGGTCTGCAACTTCTTGTGTCAGGTTCTGCTTGTGGAAAGTCTTGGCAATTTTTGCAAGAATCTTCTTGGGAATCTGATGCTCAGCAGAAACTTCTTTTACGATCTCTTTAATTAGATCACGCTCAGCTTCCATACGAAGCATTGAATTGCTAATCTCTTGAATAGCGTCTTTGATCTTTTTACGATCGGCTGGATTGGAAATAGTAATAGCCATTATTTATCCTTGTTGGTTGTGATAGCTGTTTTAAAGAATGATTGAATCAAAATAACAGCCAACCAAGTATCAAAAGTATATTGAATTGCAAGGACGGGGAATAGTGTATTCAATGCCCAAATAAACAGGAATGGAAATACTACAATTAAGAAAATCGCCAGAGCGATAAACAATGTAATATTAAGTGGAGTTGGTTTAAAGTTAAACATAGTCATATTAAAGTGTGAAAGTTACGTCTTTGATTGAGTCCCAGCGGAATGATCGCCATGCATTTGCTTCGGTGTCAAACACGCGAATTGCGGATCCACTAGTCGGGCTATTTGTCGCTTCCTCCACCCCTGACTTTGGTTGCTTGTCAACGGGGATTCTGCTTTCTGAGAGAGTGCAGAACATTTTTCGCTCTGTCCCATCTTTCTTGGTGAAAGTAATGCACAAATCTTTGATTCCATCATTGCGTAAGACTCCTTTAAGCCATGTTTGAAATTCTGGGTTGGTTGGACTAACTTCAGTTTGAATGTTGTTCATTCTTCAATCTCTCATAATGTTGTACAACAGGTTTAAAAAACTCTAGGAATTCTTCTGTTGTACAAAAGTATTCAGAGTATGATGTATGTGTGCCGTAGTCTGTTTCAAATGCAACTCGAACAGAATCAGGCGGCACAGGGATATCATTGATTAAAATTTTATGTGGGTACATATCACTCCTTTGCATACACCAATTATACAGCAGGTATTATTGCAAGGCAACTTTATTGTTCCCAAGCCAACTTCATGTTTCTCCATGAATCAGCTTGAGGCTTTTCGTCTGCATCGTAAGTCCATCCAAGAGCCTTCATCATCTTGTGCTTGACTCGCAAGTTAGGTTGACGGAAACGCTCTGTGGCAGTAAATCCCATCATAGACCCAACTTCAACAACAGCACCACTACGACAGATACCTGCATGGCAGTGTACCAATACATTCATATGATTGTCTAGTGCGCGTTGCAACAGACTTGTGATTGTGCTTGCTTGCTCATCACTGATCTTGCACTCATCAGGAAATCCATCCTCATCCTCAGCGTCAAGGAATTCAAACTGGTGTACTTCCTTAAATGCATGCTTTGTTGGACAAAACTCAGTGGCTGGATCTTGAATGCGAATGAGCATGCAGTTCTCTCCAAGGTCACTGTGATGACCAAGATGAACATCGCTCATACTGACATTTTCAATCCAACGAATCATAATATATTACTCCAAGTTCTTAACTTTTCACGTTTCTTTTCAGAGGCTTCAATCACATTTTCCCAACGGATCAATCCCTTTTCGCGCATCAAGTCAAACATACAAACCAAGTCACCAATTTCTTCTTCAAGGTGCTCACGGTTAGTCTTTGGTTTTCCTGGTTTGTAGTTGTCGATACCGAAACGGTGAATCTTGCTAATTGCTACAACTACTTCTGCACATTCTTCTTGTGCGATATCCAAAATTTCTTCTTCAACCGAATTCATAAAACTCCATATCTCTTTCCCACTGCTCACATTCTAACAGGTAATGCATCTCATGCATGAATTCATCGTAAAGGGCATCGATGTATTCTTGTTGAGACAGATCTGCAATCAGCTGCAATTCTTTGTTAATAGTATCAAGATTCATAATATATCCTTAATCAACCCTAACACCGTTATTATGGCATAAAGTCAAATGCAAGACAAATTTAAATGACAAAACCCCACACTAGGTGGGGTCTTTCCAGAAAACTAAAGTTTTAGTCGTTGCGTGTATTACGCACTGGTGGGTCACCAGCTTCTAGTTCAACTACTGGCGCTGCTGCAACTTTGGGTACTGGTCTTGCGACTGGTGCTGGGGTTGCAACTGGCGCAGGTACGCTAGGTGCTGTTGGCAAAATTGATGGTTGGGAGATTGCTGCTGCACCGCCATTGTTTGCTCCTGCAAGTTTTTCTTGTGTACGACCCATTGCAGCGATACCAAGAACAGCACCCATTGCGATGTGGTACAAACCAGCACCTTGCAATGTTAGTGGTTGCCATTGTGTGACTGGCTGTTTTAATACAGCTTGCAACAAGCTCCATAGAATAGGGAATAGAACAAAGTCAGCAACACATGTACCCATGTAAATCCAACCCATGGCTGGACGCCACTTGCTATTCATCCAATCTTCTTTTTTCTTTTCACTCTCACTCATTACATTATTATTTTTATCTTGAGAGTCCATTGTAATTCCTTAGACGATTAAAAATATACCTTGCATCATTAGCACTAATGCCAAGACACCTACACCCCATGAACCCCAATACATACGCATATCAACTGCGATGATAGAAGCAGACAGCAACACGATAGCCAATTGGAATAACATACCAGAGAATGTCAACCAAGGGCTGTGAAGTTTGGCTTCGTTACGAGCATCTTTGTGCGCTTGGGCTTTAGCCAACAATTCCTTCTTACCTTCATTTGTTTTTGGATCGGTTTCATAGCGATCAATTTTCTTTTGTAGGTATTCTTTGCGCGCTGGATCTTTGGTTTCTTCTAGCTGACCCTCAGCAATTGACTGCTTGATAGACTTTGCTTGAAAAAAGTTATATGTATCAGACGCTTCGATTAAATTTGACATCGCAGCGCTGGAGAAACTATTGGCATAGTAAGTATTAAGTGCTAGGAACAATGCCATAACAACGATAACTAAACCTGCTTTATCTTTAATTGCTGCTTCGCGTTCACTTCGAGTGGGCGCTTTCTTTACTTCTTCTGCCATTGTAATTCCTTATATAAACAATGATTATTTAGCCAATGGGTTGTCTAGAGCCTTTTGGATCTTTTGGTCTACAGAACGATCAATCTGTTTTAGAGTCTGGTCAACTTCTCTAGTTGTGCTTCTTAGATCGTTACGAACGGCTTGGACTTCATTGCGTACGGCTTGAACAGACTGGTCTGTATCACGTTGACTTTGTTTGACAGAACGCTCTACGTTTTCAGCAACACCTTCAACGCGACGAATGTCATTCTTTAAATCGTTCTTGATGTCTTGTGTGTATTGCATAGACTTTTCAGATTGTACTTGAACAACATCAAGTTTCTTGTAGA
>JACCDU011365857.1_pt1 | contig 19707 bp, 19 predicted proteins | sample 7446081 | NCBI WGS metagenome assembly JACCDU01 (sample SAMN15323447, study PRJNA562643) | freshwater metagenome | isolation source: river surface water | place: USA:Blue River Watershed | collected 2017-08-17
GAGGGCCAGGTGCTGGCCATCGGCACGCCCGACGAAATCCGCGCCAACAAGCAGGTGCTCGACGCCTATTTGGGGAACTGACATGAGCACAACAACAGACACCTGCATCGAATTCGACGACGTGGTCGCGGGCTACAAGGATTTCATGATCCTGAACAACCTGTCTTTCAAAGTGCCCAAAGGCTCGATCACGCTACTGATTGGCCCCAACGGCGCGGGCAAGTCCACCGTGCTCAAAACCCTGTTTGGTTTGCTCAAGCCCCGCCAGGGCAAGATCAGATTGAACGGCAAGGACATCACCGGGTCCACGCAAAAAGCGCTGTTGGCCGACGGCATCGCCTTTGTGCCGCAAGGCCGCAACCTGTTTGGCCAGCTCAGCGTTTATGAAAACCTGGAGCTGGGCGGCATCACGCTGGGCATGAAGACCACGCACGAGCGCATCCCGGAAGTGCTGGAGTTCTTCCCACGGGTGAAAGAGCGCATGAACTCGCGTGCCTCGGCCCTGTCGGGTGGTGAGCAAAAGCAGCTGGAAATCGGCCGCGCCTTGCTGCTGCGCCCCAAGGTTTTGCTGATCGACGAGCCTTCGATTGGCCTGTCGCCCATGGTGGTGCAAGACGTGTTCAAGCTGCTGCGCAAGCTGGCCGATCAGGGCACCACGGTGCTGATGGTCGAGCAAAACGTCAAGAGTGCGCTCAAGTACTCGGACAACGCCATCGCGCTGGAATCGGGCCGTTTGGTGCTCTACAAATCGGCCGCCGAAATTTTGGCCGATCCCCAAATGGAGCGCCTGTTTTTGGGCGGTGCGCACACGACTTCGGCCGCTACGGTCTGAAAGGGCTGGACGGTCGGTGTCTCAGGGCCTTCGGGCCCTGTTTTTTTGAGGCCAGCGTCGGCGTGATGAAATGCGGCCCATGAAAGACACTTGCAACATGACGCCTGCTGAGCGTGTGGCGGCCATTGAGGCCGCTTTGCGGCCTTTGGCCGATCCCGTCAAAGCGCTTGAAATGCGCGCCTATCTGAAAGACCAGTTCGGTTTTCTGGGGCTGGCGGCCCCGGTGCGCAGGCAGGCCGTCAAAGCCTTGGGCTTGACGCGCATGCACCATGCGGACGAGCTGCTGGACACGGCGCGTTTGCTCTGGGCTTTGCCCGAGCGCGAATTTCGCTACACGGCGGTGGACTTGCTGCGCCAGCAGTCCAAGTGCCTGCGGCCTTGGCATTTGCCGCAGATCCAGACGCTCATGCAACAAGACGCGTGGTGGGAGACCGTGGACAGCCTGAGCGCGGTGGTGGGCGATGTTTTGCACGCAGCCCGTGGGTCTGCGGACGATCCCCAAACCCTCATGGATGCCTGGGTGCAAGATGCGGATTATTGGCTGCGTCGCTGCGCCATGATCCACCAGCTCGGTTGGCGCGAAGACACCGACCTGTCACGCCTGCACGCCTATGCGCTGCGGCTGGCTCCCGAAAAAGAATTCTTCATCCGCAAAGCCATTGGCTGGGCGTTTCGTGACCTCGCCCGCTGGGACCCGGACGGCGTGCGCAGCTTCTTGAACGGGCACCGTGCGCAATTTTCCGGGCTGACCTTGCGCGAAGCGCTCAAGCACCTTTGAGGCGACGGCGCACAAGCGCGTGAGCAGGCTTCAAACGTCCTTGCCTTTGCAGCGCAAGCTCACATGGTGCAGGGCGTTGCTGATGAACACCTTGGTCAATTGGCTTTGTTGTTGGGCGTCCTGGACAAAGCCTTTTTGTTGCAGGCGGGTGGCCAGTTCGTTCGATTGGTGGGCTTTTTTCAGGTGTGCGCTGACGATGCGAAAGTCTCTTTCCACAGCATGCGTGGCCACGCTGGCGTCCTGATTGGGGTGTGTGTCGGTCATATAGGGCTCCTGTCGGGGGTCACGGTTGTCGGCGCCACTGCACCTTGAGCACTTGGCTGTCACCGGCCACCAGCAGCCATTCCTGACCGCTTGGGCGCAGCGTGCCCTGGCCTTCGGTGATCTGGATGTCCTGGGCGCTGTGGGCCGGAAAGACCCAGGTCATGTCTTGCAGCGATGAAGCGCTGCTCACCGCCATCTCGAGCTGGCTGGGGGCGTTCAGGCTGTGGATGTGCCATTGCACGCCCTGCCGCCGGTTCATGAAATCCGACAGCTCGGCCATGCTGTACCAGCGAAACTGTGCGTTCGCCTTGAGCCCCTGCACTTGGGTCTGGATGGCCCGCAGCGTGCTCTGAAAGTGTGTGGTGGCCGACGGGTGAAAGTAAAACAGGCGTGCGATGTGCTGCTCGCTCACATGCCTGAGCAGCTGGCCCAGGAAGTCGGAGATATGGGTCTCGGTCATGCCGTGTTCTTCGAGTTCGTCGAAGGTGGCAATGCGCTGGAAGTTGGAGATCGGAAAGGTCCACAGCCCGGAAGCCGGGGCAGGCCGTTCGTGGATGAACGAGCGTGTCGGGCCCAAGCCGCTGTCCGAGGCGGCGTAATAGCCCTTGAAGCCTTGCTGGACGAGCCAGGCGGTGGCCCACGTGGGTTGGTTGCCCATGGGGGCCGAATAGGCCTTGACGCCTGCGCCAATGGCCGCGCTCACGCTGGCGTTGTTTTGGTCGAGGTAGTGTTCAAACGCGGGGGCATTGCCTTCGTTGGCCTGGTCACCGTACACATTGTGGATCCAGCCGCCGTGGTTGCCGATCTCGTGGCCCTTGTCGTGTTGGCGTTTCAAGAAGGCCTGCATCCAGGGGTTGTGCGGCAGGTTCAGGCCCAGGCCATCGCCCAGCCGAAATGCATCGGGGCCGGCGGTCACATGGATGGAAAAGGGACCATCGTCAAACCAGCCGGATGTCTCCAGCACCTGCAGCGGCCCCAGGGACGCATTGGAGTCCACATGCAGGTTGAGCACCACCCCGCCTTGCGCTTGCGGCGTGGTCGACAGGCGAGGCTGGCCCACCATGTCTTGCGCAAAAAACACCAGCAATCGGTGCAGCAGGTAACTGTCGGTGCGGGTCTTGAGGTAGCCCAGTGGCAAGTTGGCAAACAGCACCTGACCACGGCCGTGGCGGTGGGTGCTGACCACCGGTTCGCCATCGCTGGCGCGCAGCAGGGTCTGCACCGGTGCCAGCGCTTCGGTCCGGTAGTGGCTGTAGACCAGGTGCGGGTACGCGTAGGTCGTCAACTCGCCCCAGTCCTGTGCGGCGTCCTTGCCAAAGTCGAGCTTGCCTGGCTGGATGTGCAGCAACTGTTCGGCCTCTCGGCTGGCCTGCACCGGGCTGTGGGCGATGGTCTGGTCTTGCCACTGTGCATACAGGCCATAGCGCAAGCCCACCAGCGGCGACAGCCGCGAGGCCGTGTCGGCGTAGCTGTCTTGCTGCTGTTGGAACAAGGCGGCATCGAAGCTCACCATCAAGGGCCCGCCCTCGGCCACGTACTGCGACAAGGTGTTGACCAGCAGGTCGGACGCGCGTCGGTGCACCGAGTCAGGCAGGAGCACACCGGCCATTGGCGTGCGGTTGGCCTGGGCCCGGATGAAATCGTCGGCCAGCATGGGCCTGACGTCTAGGCCTTCTTCTTGCGCCGCCGCCAGCCAGGCGCGTGTGATGGGCAGGTCCTGTGCCCGGGCATCGGGAATCAGCAGCACGATGCCGTGGTTGTGTGGGGTGGGCGGCCCGAGCCACGGGGAAGTTTTGACACCCCACAACAACAGACCGGCCAGCAGGGCCAAGCCAGCGAGCCAGCGCCAAACTGCGCGAGACATCAGGTGATTCAACATGGATCAGGCCCTCCGCATGGAATGGGGAGGGACAGGGACCGTGCTGGCCAACCAGGCGTAAATGGTCACGAAGATCCACAGGTCCAGCAAGGCGCCCATGCACAGAAACAGCACCGGCATTAACAGGATCGACAAGTGCTCCAGCAACCAGGCGTGCAACAGCCATTGGTGCGGCAGCATCACGGCGAAGTAGGCCAGCACCAGACAGGGCACGATCAGCTTTTGGGAGAGCGGCACCTTCAGCAGACCCCAGCCCAAGGCCAACATGGGCGGGATGGCCAGCATGAAGCCCAGGCCCATGTCCATCAGCACTTGCAGGTGTTTGCTGATGCTGTACGGAAAGCTTGCCGGGGCCCACAGAAAGAACAGGCAGGCCGACAGGTGAATCAGGCCCAGTGCCCGCAAGGTGGTTTTCAGCGGTGTCCACCGGTCGCTGAAGAAGCCGCTGATCAGCCAGAGGGCGGCCACGCCGAACACATGCAGGATCAGTTGCTGGCTCGAGGGTGCAAACGCCGCGTCACCCCAGGCCGACCATTGGATGCTTTGGCCGTCTGGACTCAGACGGGTCGTGAGCGACAAGCCCAGCGGGCGAGACCACAGGCTGAAGACCGTTTGCCAAAAAACCATCAACCAAGGCTTGAGCGACCACAGCAAAGCCAGTGGCCATGCGGACAGGAGCAGCCATTGCAGTGCCATGCGCCACAGGCCGCCTGTGTGCGTGGCCGAGGCTGTGCGCGCCCGGCGCGAGGTGAGCGCGGTGGAGGTGTGCGCGCTCATGGCCAGTCCTTGAACACCGCCAGCAACAGACCTTCGCGGCGGTAGTAGGGGTTTTTGTAGTTGTCGGCACTGACCTTGATGCCCCAGTCGCTGCCCATCCAGTGCTTCACCGTCAGTGTGCTTTGGTGGCTGGAAAACCGGGCGATGGCCCCGAGGCTGCCCAGCGATTGGTAACCCTCTTCGCCCCAGCCATAGCGGCCCGTCACCAGCGTTTGTTTGTGGTGGCCCCAGGTGGCGGCCACGAAGTACTGGGCGGTGCCCACTTGCCCGGGGTTGCTGTGGGTGTGCCGCATCTCGCCTTGCAAGACCCAGGGCTGCTCCAAGTACAGCGTTCCGCCCAGGCTGATGTTGTCGTCCCGGTGTCCATCGGGTGATTTGAAATGGCCCATCCCCAGACTGGCCACCAGATTGCGTGCGGGCAACAATTTGCGGTGCAGAAAAGCATCGGCGCGGTAACGCGGCAAGTAGGTCGCGCCGTCCCCAGCGCCCACCGCCAGTGAGGCGTACCACAGCGGATCGAGCACCACGGTGTCGCCCACACCGAGGTAATTGGCGTCCTGGTTGAAGCGGTTCATGGTGGCCACTTCGGCGGCGATTTGGTGTGCGCCCGTTTCATAGATGCCCCGTGCGCCCACCTCGCGCCAATCGCCGTAACCGGCGCTCAGCTGGTGGCGTGCGCTGTACAGCTCGACGCCGCGCCAGCCCAGCAAGGTGTTGGGCAAGTCGGTGGTCTGGGTTTGTGCGGCAGCATGGGGACTGAAACAACTGCTGATCAACAGGCCCAGGCCAGCGGCCGACAAGAGAGAGGTTTTCATGAGGACTTTCAGTGCGTGGACAGGCTGTGGGTCAAGACATCGGCGATGCGTTGCGCGGCGTGGCCGTCGCCAAACGGGCTTTGCTGCACCTGCATGGCGCGGTAGGCCCAGGGGTCGTTGAGCAAATGGGTGGCGGCCTCCACGATGCGGTGCGGGTCAGTGCCCACCAGCAAGGCACCGCCCGCATCGACCAACTCTTGCCGCTCGGTGCTGTCGCGGGTGATCAGCACGGGGCACTTGAAAGCCGAGGCTTCTTCCTGAATGCCGCCAGAGTCCGTCAGGCAAAAATGGCTGCGCGCCAGCAAGCTGATCAGGGCGGGGTATTCCAGCGGTTCGGTCAGGCGCAGCTGGGTTCTGCATTCGGCAGGCAGGCGCTCGATCACGCGCTGGATGTTGGCCCGCACACTGGGGTTGGGGTGCATGGGCCAGACGGCCACCAGGTCCGGGTGCAGCTTGAGCAAGACGCCCACGGCCGCAGCAATCAGCTGGATCGGTTGGCCCCAGTTTTCGCGCCGGTGTGCGGTCACCAGCATCAGGCGCTGGTCGCCATGGCCTTGCAGAAATTGCGCCACATCCTCGGGCAGCGCCTGGGGCGCATCGCGGCGGGTCATCTGGGTTTTGACCCACAGCGCGGCATCGATCACGGTGTTGCCGACTTCATGAATGTGTTGCGCGCCGATGCCCTCGCGCCGCAGGTTGTCGGCCGCTTGAGGGGTGGGCGGAAAGTGCCAGTTGGCCAGCCGCCCGATCATTTCGCGGTTTTTCTCTTCGGGAAACGGGTCGTGCTGGCCGGTGCGCAAACCCGCTTCGATGTGGGCCACCGGCACATCGCGGTAGTAGCCGGCCATCGCGCCCACAAAAGCGCTGGCGGTGTCGCCTTGCACCAGCACCACATCGGGCTTGACGTCGTCGATCACGCGGTCAATGCCTTGCAGCAGTTCGGCCGTCAGGTTGGACAGGCTGGGCAGCTGGCGCTTGAGCTGGATCTGGTAGTCCGGGTCCATGTCAAAAAATGTGTACAGGGCTTGCGCCATGTCTTCGTGCTGTCCGGTGTGCAAGACCTGGACGTTTTCGCCCCGCGCCTTGAGGGTGCGGTAAATCGGTGCCATCTTGATGATTTCAGGGCGTGTGCCCATGCAGGCCAGGTAGGTGGTCATCAGCATTCCTTGGGTGTGGGAGAGGGTGGGGTCAGGGGCGGAAGCAACTGGGCCACCACCTCGTCGGTGACGGTCCAGAAAAAACGGTGTCGAAAGGGCAGGGCGCGCGCTTGCCAGCAGCGCACCGTGTGTGCATCGCCTTGCTGCCAGGCCACCACGGCGATCAGCCCCCAGGGGAATTCGCGCCCGATTTGATGCAGCCAGGCGCTGCGGTGCTGCTGCATCCAGCGCCGGTAATGTTGTTCGGGCCCATCGGGCACCCAGGGGTAGCCCACCAGCAAGGGGTAAATCTGCGCGGTCGCATCGGGGTAAAAGCTCTGCCCCGGGTGCGGGTGATCGGCCTGTGTGCTGACCCGAAACAGGCTTCGCTCGGCATCCCAAAAAACACGGTGGATGCGCTCGCCCAGGCGCTTGCCAGGCAGGGTGGACCAGATTTCCAGGTTGTCCATGAACAAGCTGTGGGCCAGGTGGGGCGACACCTTGTACACGCCTTGCTCGGGCAGCAGCAGTTGTTGCAGGTCTTGCCGGGCCCGCACCTCCAGTGTGCTGGCCCCCAACGCTTGCCGGTCTGCGGCTGGCAGCTGGCGCAAGAGGGCCAGCCACAAAGCCAGTGAGGCGTCGTCGGCATCGGGCGCTTTGCACCAGATCCAGCCGCTGGTGGTCTTGCAATAGCGACCCAGGTGCCCTGCGGCGCTGTAGTGCTGGGCCATCCAGCGTGCCCAGGGCAGGGCCTGGTCTGAAATGTCCAGGCCTTGCGACTGCGCCAACCACAGCGCTTGTAAGGCGAAGTAGGGATCGACCGTGTCTCCTTGGTGCTGCACCGTGATGGCCCCGCTGGCATCGGTGTAGCCCGACAGGTCCAGCTTGCGGGCGGCGCTGGGTGTGCTGAGCGCGCAGCCCAGGGCCAGCACGGTCAGCAGGTTCAGACCTCTGCGCATAAGAGGCCACAGTCGGCTTGTGGGGTGCATCACGCCACACGCCCTGACTGGTGCGCCCACACGCTGCCGTGCACCACCGCGCCGGGCTGGGCCAGCACCTGCGCTGCGCTCAGGCTGCTGGGTTGCTCCAGGCTGCCAATGACCACGCCGACATCCAGCGTCACTTCCGTCTCGGACAGCACCGGGCCTTGCAGGCTCACATCTTCGTGCAGCGTGATGCGCTGCTCGCTGATCAGTGCCCCCTTGATCTGGCTGCGTGCGCCCACCTGCACGTCGCCATGGGCCTTGATGTCCCCCTCGATCAGGCAGTCCGAGCCCACCGTCAGGCGGCCCATCACGACCAGCGTGCCCTGCACCCGGTGGGCGTCCGGAATGAGGCAGTCACCCGTGATGCGCCAGCCCTGTGTGCCCCAACGCTCGGCGTTGGCAGGGGGCTGCAGCAGGGAGTGCTGCACGGGGTGGCGCGGTGCGATCTGCCAGGGCTTGGCCACGCCCAGCAAGATGGTGGGGGCATTCAGTTGCTGGAACTGGCAGCCGGCCAGCGCCAGAATGCGTGCGCTGGCGCTGACCACGGGCGGGGTGGCCAGGCCTGCTGCCAAACGCACCTGGGCTGACAGGGGGGGTGCGCTGTCATTGGCGGTGTCCGGGATGGCCAGGGCCAGCGCATCCAGCGGGTGTCGCCATTCACGCCAGGCCGGAAAAAACGGCAGGGCCAGCAGCGCGGCGGTGAGCACGATAAAAGCCAAGGTCCACAGTCCATTGCTCATGCCGACACCTGCTTGTTGTAGCGGCTGGTTTTGTGCCAGACCAGTTCCCGCTGGGTGAAGCGTTCGCTGACACTGGCCCACAGCGCCGATGAAATGGCCGGTGTGATGGCCACAAAACTCAGCAACTGCAAAGGCAGTAGCCGGATGCGCAGTCGGTGGCCATCGATCAACTGGGCAAAGGCCATTTGCAAAAACGCCGAGAAGCCGCCCACCGCGCTGTACACCACCAGCACGGCACCCGGAATGAACAAGGTCAGGACTTCTGCCGCATGCAGGTAGTACAAAGCCATGGCCATCAGCCAACCCAGCAGCAGCAAGGGTTGCATCAGGAAGATGTTGAGCAGCAATAGCCCATCCAGGCGCTCGCGTGCGCTGGCGTGGCGACTCAGCAGCAGTTGCCGGGCATGGCGCAGCAGCACCTGGTCATGCCCTTTGGCCCAGCGGTGCACCTGGCGCAACCGCACCGACCACTCTTCGGGCACTTCTTCGTAGCAGGCCGCCTCGTTGTTGTAGACCGTCTTCCAGCCGCCAATCAGCAAGCGGATGGTGATGTCGGTGTCCTCGGCCAGCGCATCGTCGCGCCAACCGCCCACCGCTTGCACGGCCGACAGGCGCACGCCGCCCACGGTACCGCCGTATTGGGGCACGCCCCGCAGGTTCATGCGGGCTTGCTGATCGACCTGGTAGCCCGCAGCGCGTTCCATGTCGAGCAAGCGGGTGAGCAAATTGCTGGACACATTGCGCGGCACCACGCGGCCCATGACAGCGCCGACTTCCGGGTCCAGAAAAGGTGCCACCAACTGGCGCACCAAACCGGCAGAGGGCGTGTAGTCGGCGTCAAAAATCAGGGCGATGTCGCCTTGGGCGTAGCGCATCGCGTCCTTGAGCGCGGCCGCTTTGCCGGGCTTGCCGTGGCTGCGGTGAAAGGCCACCAAGCGGTCCGGATGCGCTTTCACATGGGCGTCCACAATCTGCGCGGTCTTGTCGGTGGACCGGTCATTGACCACCACCACGCGGATGCGCTCGGCCGGGTAGTCGGTTTGCAGCAAGGCACGCATGCTGTCAGCGATGACTTTTTCTTCGTTGTGCGCAGCGATGAACACGGTCACCAGGGGCCACTGTGCTTGCACGATGCCGCTGTAGGGGTAGCGCTGGGTGCCCCACATGCGTTGCACCGAAAAAAGGGTCTGGCGCAGGCCATAGACCAACATCACCACAGCGATCACGCCCAGCGCCATGGCCAGCAGCAAGCTGAGCGGGTGCTGTTGCCACTGCGCCTGGAGCGCTTGAGTCCAAGACTGGGCAGCGCTTGCGGTCATCGCGCTGAGCCTTTCGGAACATTGGGGTTCAGTGCACCCATTCATCACTTGCATACATCACCTTGATCTTTGTGTAGAGCCCATGGTGCGGTGTGCAAGCCTTGTGGTCAGGTTGCCAGCACACAGTGCTTGTCTGCCTGTGTGGGCTGCCCCACAGGGTGCGTGAGGCCTCAGCCGTGCGTGGTTTGTGCAACGGTCAAGCAGGCCGTGGATTTCTAAATTGAAGGTCTGCGACGGCGTGGCTGTCGTGCCTTGATTCCAGGAAGGACACTCTCATGACGATATTTTTCAAACACCGTGACGACCCTGCAGCAGCTGCCCTGGAGCCTGTCAGTGGCTGCGCCCGTTGGGGACTCGTGCTGGGCGGGGGGCTGCTAAGCCTGGTTTTGGTGGCATGCGGCGGAGCATCTGGCAGCCAGCCGCAGGCCAGCAGCGAAGGGGCCAGCGCCACGGTGCAGCCCCAGGTCACCGCGCTCAGTTCGGTCGGCACGGCCATGGGCGCGGGCGTGGTGCTGCAGCCCGAAGGCTTGTCGATGCTGGCGCTGGCGCAACCCATGGCCATGGAGACCATGGCAGGAGGGGCGATGGCGCTGCCCGCTGCTGCTGACCCCGGCGTCTTGATGCTGTTGCTGCCCGATGCGCAGGACATGGCCGATCCACGCATCGCGGCTTGGCTGGATGCCGCATCGGAAGTCGGCGTGCGCATCCAGCCGGTGAGCGATTCACAGTTTCTGGCGCTCGGGTCTGCCGCCTTGGGCTATGCCGGTCTGATCTTGCCCGATGGGCTGCATGTGCAGGCCAGCGATGCGGTGGTGGCGGCTGTGAGCGATTACACCCAGCAAGGCGGCCGGACCCTGTTGGTGTTTGATTTCGGGGCACTGACCATGCTCAACGGCACGCCGGTGTACCCGGTGCCCAAGTCCCGCCTGAGTGCCTTGGCCGGTGTGGACTATGTGCTGTACGACGCTTTGCGTGAGCGCACCACCGGCCTGGGCCCGGTGACCGGCTTGCGCAGCACCTTGCGCGCCTTGCAGGTGCCGCCGGGCAAGTCCTTGCCGTTCACCGGCTTGGCTTCGGGCAGCACCTTGTTCGCGCTCAGTTCCAGCACCAGCACCACGAACACTTTGGGCAGTCCTTTGCTCAGTGCCGCGCAGATCACGGACCAGTCGGCCCTGTACCTGCCGGTCAGCACAAGCGATGCCGGGGGGGCAAGGGGTTTTGACACGCAGCAGTACAGCGCCTTGCGCTATGCGGGCTCTGCTGCCATGGCCAACAAGGGGACCGCGCCCGCGCGTGCGTTGCAGATCGATCTGGGCCGGGCCATCCAGGCCAAGCCGGTGGACAAAACCACCACGCTCATGTCTGCCGCATTGGCGGTGCAGGCGAGTGCCGATCCGATCGATGCCTACAGCGGTTATTTGCTGGGTCCGCTGATCTACCCCAGCTATGTGACGCAGGGTGACTTCGGCGCAGCAGCCGGTCAGAAGGTCTTGGCCACCTCGCCGCAGTTTGGGCTGGTGGCGGGGGTGAACACCGTGGGCGCAGGCCAAGTGCTGTTTGTCAACTTGCCGCTGACCTACCTCAAGGGGCGCACCGATGCCTTGATGATGCACGGCTTTTTGCAGTACTTCGCGCGTGACTTGCTCGGCATGGCGCACCTGTCGTCCATGCCCAACGGGGTGGCAGGCATGACGCTGGACTGGCATCTGGATGCCATGGCCGCACAAGCCCCCACCAACAACCTGATCAAGCTCAATGTTTTCAATGACCCGCAGGCCCTGTTTTCCATCGAGATGACCGCCGGACCCGATGCGATCAAACCGGGTGATCGTCTGGGCTGGAATTTGCTCGGCAACAAAAAAGCCCAGCAGTTCTTGCGCACCTTTCAGTCGGCAGGCCACAGTGTGGGATCACACGGTGGCTGGATCCATGATTACTACGGTTTGAATGTGTCGGAAAGCAATCAGCTGCTCAGCACCAACAAGGCCTGTGTCAACTCGGTCATCCGGGTGGACAACTACTTGCAGTGCCTGGTGCTCAACCGCCAGGCCGTGGACGGCATCACGGCCAAGGCTTCGCGCAGTTATTCGGCCCCCGAGGGCAACAACCCTTTGTGGGCCATGAACTGGCTTGAAAAGCAAGGCGTGGTGGCCACGTACTTTGGCGGGCACACCGGTCTGGGGGCAACGCGTCAGTACCGCGACGGCCAGTTGCTCAACCCGTCGATTTGGGTGTTCCCCGTCACCCCTGCGGGTTTGTACGCCACCTTTGAGGAGTTTCAGGATTACGGGGTGCCCAAGACCGAGATCACCGCCTGGTACCACGACTTGATTGATTTCAATGTGGCGCAAAACACCAGCCGCATGGTGTATGCGCACCCGCCCGGAGCCGCCTTGTGGAGCGATGTGCTCAAGGACATGCTGGCTTATGCCAAGGCACAAGGCGCGAAGCTTGCCTGGTACACCATGCCGCGATTGGCTGACTTCATGGCCCGCAGATCGGCCGTCAGCTGGTCGCAAAGCACCGACGCCCTGACCGGGCAAACCGTCTTCAGTGCCTCCAACGCTGCAGGTTTGCAAGAGATGGTGTGGCGTTTGCCTAAGGCGCGTTATGCCCAAGCGCCGGTGATCGTCTCGGGTGTGGCCACGGTGGATCTGAGCGATGTCCGCTATTGGCTGGTCAAGGCCAGTGCGGGCACATCCCTGGTGTTTCGCGCCTGAGGGGGGACTGGCGCTCAGCGCCAGTTATGCGGACTGCTTGTCTTTGAAGTCCAGCGTCTCACGATCTGACTCTGCATACCTGCCTCTCAACATCTGCCCCTCAATTTCGCTCGTTGAGGGGCAGGGGGTTGATGGGCACGTCCATGCGTGTCGTCGCGGTGGGCGTGGTGTCCAGCGCGGTGTTGTCGCCGCCGCAGGCCTGCAATGCGGCCAGAACGACCAGGGTGTAAAGCAGTGTTTTCATCAGATGTCTCCAAAACCGTTGAGCAGGCTTTGGGTGCGCAGGTAAAAGCCCAGCTCGTTGATGGTCACCAGCGCAGGCGCAGTGGCGTACTTTTGCTCGGTGGCCAGCATCTGGGTTTTTGCCCGCGCGGTGTCGCCGCGTTTGGCGGCCACATAGCCCAGCATGCACCAGGGGTAGGGGTCGTAAATTTCTTTGGGCCACTGCGGCGAATAGCGGTTCAGGAATTGGTAGGCGGGCGTGAAATACGGTGACAGCTCGCTGATGCCAAACGCCTGCGGGAACACCTGGCAGGTGGTGCCGGGGTAGAAGGAGGTGCTGTCGGCGTAAGCCTCCTGGTCGCTGACCTTGAAGCCGCTGTGGCCGCTGTCCCACAGGTACAGCAGGATGCTTTGCGCGATGGTGCTGGCCACGTTGTTGTAGTGGTTCGCCAGCGTGGACTCGCCTCGTAAGGCCCAGATGGCGGCGAAGTCACGCAGGCCCCGGTAGTCTTCGGCGTTGTTCATCAGGTAGCCGTAGTTGGCCACCGGGCTGCTGCGCAGGGGCTGAAAGACACGGCACAGTCCATTGGGTTTTTGCAAGGCCGTGACGTTGGCGTCGACGATGGTCTGGAGCTTGGCCTTGTTCGCATCCCACCAGGACCAGTTGCCCGAGGCCCTGAGGTAGCGGGCCATCAGCGATGCGAGCGTGGCGGCATAGGAGTTGTCGGAGTCCGAGGGCACCAGGGTGATGTTTTGCAAGCTGGCATCGTTGAAGTTCACATCGGAAATCGCGCCATTGCTCTCGACCCGGCTGAGGTACAGGTCCAGGTATTGGCGGATGTCAGTGTCCAGGTCCGTGGCATTGAGGTACTGCACCATGGGCACCAGCCCCAAGTTGGTGAAATACCAGTTCAGTCGTCCGTTGGGGGCGATCAGATAGCCCCGGCTCAAGGGGCCGGTGGTGATGCGCAGGGCTTTGATCTGGGCGATGGCATCGATGGGCGTGGCCCGTACGGGTTTGCGTGCATGCGCCAGTTCGGGCAAGGCGGCAGACAAGGCCAGCAGATGGAAGTGTCGTCTTTTCATGGTGTGACCCCGGTGGATGTGCTCAGGCCATCGTAGGGGTCAGGCGGCTTGCCGCACAGGGGGTGAAACAGGTAGGGCCATGCCGGTTTGTGCGTACACCTTTCGGGCGTTCACCAGGCCTTTATGCCCAAGGGCATAGCCGACCATGCATAGGCATTCAGACCGTTCGATCAGTGTTCGCCAACGCGCAATTCCAAGACCATGGCCTCTCAGTGGATGGCCACGGTGGGCGCTGCGCAGGGGCGCAGTCCTTCAGGCCATTTGGTGTTCCAACCTTGATGCCTTGAAAGATTGATATGTTGTATCCCCATGTTGACAGCGCGCGCCACAACCGGATTCTGGCCGGCATACCCTTGAGTCATTACAGCCGCATGGCCGAGCACCTCAAGCCGGTGGAATGGACTTCGGGCCAGGTGGTGTGCGAGCCCGGTGATGATCTGGAGTTCGTGTACTTCCCCACCACCTGCACCAGCTCTTTGGTGTCCCACACCGAAGATGGCGACTCCTCCGAGCTGGCCATGATCGGCCGTGATGGCATGGTGGGCATGCCCCTGGTGCTGGGGGCCAAAGCCATGAGCCACCGCGTCATCGTGCACTGTGCGGGACGAGCTTACCGCATGCCTGCGCATGTGTTTGTCGATGAGCTGTCCCGTTGCCGCGAGTTGCAGCATATGGCCTTGTGCCATGTGCAGGCCCTCATCACACAGATGGCGCAAAGCATTGTTTGCATCGGCCACCACAGCGTCAGCGAGCGCCTGTGTTACTGGCTCTTGTTCAACGCGGACGCCTTGCCGGGCGATCAGCTCAAGGTCACGCATGAAATGATCTCCAGCATGTTGGGGGTGCGGCGCGAGTCGGTCACCCAGGCCTTGGGTAAGCTTCAAGGTGCGGGCTTTGTGGCCAGTGGGCGCGGCAGGATCGACATCCTGGATCGTGACGGCCTGGCCTCACAGGTGTGTGAATGTTTTGCCTTGGTGTCCTCCGAGACCCGGCGTTTGTTTGAGCGTGCGCAAGCCCTGTCGGACGCGCCGGCCTTGCCCTTTGACTTGGCACAGACGGCGGTGGCGACCGATGACGCCCGCCAGCAAAAGTACCAAGACGCCTACGACTTCGCGCCTGTGGGCTTTGTGAGTCTGGATGCCCAAGGCCAGGTTCTGCAGACCAACCTGGCAGGGGCGATCATGCTGGACATCCAGCGCTCGCAGGGCAGGCCAGCCGATTTTTTGGGTTTCATCCAGCCTGCGGATCAAGCGCGGTTTGGCGACTTTCATCAGGAAGTCCTCAGCGGTAAGTGCAGGCGCTATTGCGAGGTGACGCTGCTGGCCACGGACCACCGCGATGCGATGGTGGTGCGCATCGACGCCACGCTGGACGACGAGGGGCAGGAGTGCCAGCTGGTGATGATCGATGTGACCCAGGAAAAACGCGAGGTGGCCCAGACGCTGGAGCGCGAGCGCCAGCAGCAGGAGCTGCTGGCTCGCCAGCCTTACATGATGTGGTTCAAGGATTCGCAAGGCCACCTGATCTCGGCCAACGCCAAGCTGATCGACCAGTCGGGCTATCCAGCCTCGTACACGCAGCTGGAAAGGGTGGACATTGCCAACATGCCCTGGTCTTTTTCTGCATCCCAAGGCCCGTCGGCAGGGGCAGGGGCCTGAGGGGCGATCAGCCCCCAGCACGAACCCTTAGGGCGCACTCAGAGCAAGGGTCGCAGGTTGCGTGCGGCTTCTTGCATGACGGGCAGCAGGCGGTGCAGGGCGTGGTCGGTCTCTTCGCGGTTGATGGGCATGGTCACACTGATTGCCCCGTGGGGCTGGTTGTTGCGGTCCAGCAAGGGCACGGCAATGCCCCGAAAATTCAGCTCCAGTTGCTGCTCGGACACAGCCCAGCCCTGGCGCTTGAACTGCAGCAGCGCCTCGCGCAACTCGGCTTTGCTGGACAGGGTGTACGAGGTGAACGAGCGCAGCTCATGCGATTGCAGCCACACATCCATCGCGGCCTCGTCCTGGCTGGCCAGCACCGCCAGCCCGGCCGCAGTCACCTGGACCTGAATGCGGGAGCCGGGCAAATAGCCGGTGGAGGTGTGGCGGTGGCTGTCGCTGCGGGCGATGAAAACCGTGTCATCGCCATCGACCACGCCCAGGTAGGCGATCTCTTCGGTGCCCGCCGTGATGCGTTGCAAAAACGGTTGCACCAGGCGCGGCAGTCTGGCCGATTCCAGATAGGCGTGGCCCAGACGCAAGATGCGTGGCATCAACCAGTAGAGCTTGCCGTCGGTGCCCACATAGCCCAGATGGGCCAGGGTTTTGAGGTAGCGCCGAGCGGCCGTGCGCGTCATGTGGCAACGTGCACCGGCTTCTGTGGCCGTCAAGCGCGTGTGGGCCGCGTCAAAGGCTTCGATGATGGACAGGCCTTTTTCCAGCCCCGCGATCCAGTCGCGGGCGTCGAGTTCGTTGGGGTCGGTGATCGGCATGCGGGCTCCGGTGTGTCCGTGCGATTATCGTTCGCCAGGGTGCGGTATCTGCGCGTGGGCTGATCAAAATGGGCATGGCCTCGGCTCAATTGCCACTAACATCGCCGCATGAAACACCGCACATTAGGCCCCTTCTCCGTCAGCGCCATTGGCCTGGGCTGCATGAACCTCAGCCACGCTTATGGCCCGCCCGTCTCTGCCGAACAGGGCGAGCGCGTCCTGCTCACCGCCCTCGATCAGGGCGTGGACTTTTTTGACACCGCCGCCTTGTATGGCTTTGGTGCCAACGAAACGCTGGTGGGCAAGGTGTTGAAACCCCACCGCCAAAAGTTCACCCTGGCCAGCAAATGCGGCATGCAGGGTGTGGACAAGGGCGATGGCACCAAGGTGCGCGTGATCGATGGCCGCCCCGAGACGATCAAAAAAACCTGCGAAGACGCGCTGCGCCGCCTGCAGACCGAGGTGATCGACCTGTATTACCTGCACCGCTGGGACAAGCAAGTGCCGATCGAAGACAGCGTGGGCGCTTTGAGCGACCTGGTGCGCCAGGGCAAGATCCAGACGATTGGCCTGTCCGAAGTGTCGGCCAGCACGCTGCGCAAAGCCCATGCGGTGCACCCGATTGCGGCGGTGCAGACCGAGTATTCGCTGTGGACGCGCAACCCCGAGATCGCGGTTCTGCAAGCCTGCCGTGAGTTGGGCGTGACCTTTGTGGCCTTCAGCCCGGTGGCGCGCGGCTTTTTGTGCGGCCCGCTGGATGTGGACGCCTTCGACACCAAAGACATCCGCCGCACCATGCCGCGCTTTGCGCCGGACAACTACGCCGCCAATTTGAAGTTGTTGCCTGCCTATGAGGTGCTGGCCAAAGAGGCCGGCTGCAGCCCCTCGCAGCTGGCGCTGGCCTGGCTATTGCACAAGGGCGATGACATCATCCCGATTCCGGGCACCACCTCGGTCGAGCACTTGCTGGACGATTTGGCCGCGGTCGATGTGACATTGGATGCCGGTTTGATCGATCGCGTGGAAGCGCTCATCAACCAAAACACCGTGGCCGGTGACCGCTACAACGCGCAGGCCAACAGCGAGGTGGATACCGAGACGTTCGCCAGCTGATCCGATTCGGTAGGTCGGCGGCTTCAGCCCCGACTGGAAGTTGTGCCTCAGCCCGTCATGTCGGACCTGAAGGTGCCGACCTACAAGACCTTGACGTTGAAGATCTCAGCGAGCAGGATCCGCCAAGTCTTTCAGTTGCCCGAGCAGCGCTTGGCGGCATCGTTCATGCCGTCTCGGTCCACCGGGAAAAAGCCGGAGATGTTGTACTTGTTGAAGTGGGCATAGCTGGAAAAGGCCATGCTCCAGTCGGCAAAGCGCCGTTCTGCCTGGGGGCCGCGCGAGAGCAGCTCGATGTCATAGTGGCGCTCATCGCGCAACAAGCTTTGCCACAGATTTTCGATGGATGCGGGAGGGCCCTCAATGCACTGCACAAAGATTTCTTCGGTGTAGAGCAAGTGGCCGGTGATCTCCATGCGTTTGTTCTTCTCGCGGCACAGGCTCAAGAGGTTGAACAAATGCAAGCTGCCCAGCTTGTGGGTGGCTTTGGAACGGTAAACCAGGCGCTCAAACACGGTGACTCTCGGCGGAAATTGAAACCCTTGGCATTATCCGCAGTCACATTGTGCCCAGCTGACAGTGCCCAAAGGCCTGTCAGCGGGTGTTCCGCAGGCTTTAAGCCGCGTCGGGTTGCGCCAGCGGTGCGGCCTTTTGAAAGGCTTCCAGTTCGCCGCAGGCTTTGTCCACCGCGCTGATCAGCGGCCAACGGGCCATGTCCACCTTGAAGCGCAGGGCGCTTTCCACCTGAGGGATCAAATAGACATCGGCCATGCTGGGCGCGTCGCCATAGCTGAAGCGACCACGTTGTTTGTCTGCGGCCAGCAAAGCTTCGTAGGCGTCAAAGCCGGCGCTGATCCAGGTGGCGCACCAGGCGTTGATGGCGTCTTCGTTGGCCCCAAACTGCTTGCGCAGGGTTTGCAAAATGCGGCGGTTGTTGATGGGGTGAATGTCGCAGCCGACGATGGCCGCCAGCGCACGCACACGGGCGCGGCCATCGGCATCGGCGGGCAGCAGGGCGGGCGTGGGGTACTTTTCTTCCAGCCACTCGATGATGGCGGGTGACTGGATCATGACCTGCTCACCGGTGTCCAGTGCGGGCACCATGCCCTGAGGGTTCACGGCCTTGAAGGGCGCGTTCAGTTGCTCATCGACACGCAAGTCCACTGCCACGTACTCGGTGGCGATGCCTTTGAGGTTGAGCGCAATGCGCAGGCGGTGCGAGGTGCCGCTTCGGAAAAAGTTGTAGAGCTTCATGGTGTTGTCCTGTTCACTGGATCGCAGACGCCAAAGCATGGTGTCTGCTGGAGGCTTGCATTATTCCGCGGCGCCAATGGTCAGCGCTACTTCGGCCACGCCTTCGACCCGACCTGTGATCTTGTCGCCAGGCAGCACAGCACCTACGCCTTCGGGCGTGCCGGTGTAGATCAGGTCGCCGGGTTGCAGGTGGTAGTAGGTGGACAGATCGGCGATGATTTCGCGGATGTTCCAGATCAGTTTGTCCACGTTGGACGACTGCTTGGTTGCGCCGTTGACTTCGAGGGCAATCGCGCCGTTCTCGATCACCACGCCGGGCATGGGCACGATCTCGGTGCAGACCGAGCCTTGCTCGATGTCCTTGCCCGTGTCCCAGGGGCGGCCCTTGTCGCGCGCCACCAGTTGCAAGTCGCGGCGGGTCATGTCCAGACCTGCGGCATAGCCATAGACCAGCTCATGCGCATTGGCTTGGCTCACGCGAAAACCGTCTTTGCCAATGGCCAGCACCAGCTCCATCTCGAAGTGGTAGTTGCTGGTGCGGGGTGGGTAAGCCACTGTGGCGCCGCTTTCCACCAGGGTCTGCGGCGACTTGGTGAAGTAGAACGCTTGTTCGACGCTCTTGTCGACGGGGCGGCCCATCTCGACGGCGTGTGCGTGGTAGTTGCGGCCCACGCAGAAGATACGGTTGATGGGGAAGCGCTCCTGTTTGCCACGGATGGGCAGGGACTGGACGGCGGGCGGGTTGAAGAGGTAAGAGGTCATGGGGGCGTTCAGAAGGTGAAAGGTTGTTTGTAGGAGCCTGCCTGCTGGCGATAGGACGGTCAGTTAATCACTGGAATCATCGCTTGCAGGCAAGTTCCTACAGAAGAGGGGCATCAGCCGCGGTTTTCGTACACACCCAGCTTGCGGTGCAAGGGCGATTCGTCGGCGATGAACACGAAGGCGGCTTCGGTTGCGTTCAGGTTGGTCAGCGTCACGGCTTCGTAGCCAGGGGCGCAGCAGGTGTCGGCTTCGGCCAGCGTGAAGGTGCTGGCCACGATCTGCGCTTGCACCGCGCCTTCGATGACGTGGAACACCTGGGCGGGCGAGCGTGCAGGCAGGCGCAGCGTCTGGCCGGGGCGCAGCATCAGGGCATAAAAGCCCAGGATGTTTTCAGCGTCGCCACCGGTTTCGGGGTTGGTGTAGGTGACTTGCACCTGCTCCAGACCCGCGTTGTCGGCCGCCAGCGATTCGAGCGCGGCTTTGGCGTCTTTCCAGGCGTAGCGCAGCATGGGATAGGCCTTCTTGCTGCGGTCAAACACATGCGAAGGCACGAC
>JACCDU010106836.1_pt1 | contig 19704 bp, 22 predicted proteins | sample 7446081 | NCBI WGS metagenome assembly JACCDU01 (sample SAMN15323447, study PRJNA562643) | freshwater metagenome | isolation source: river surface water | place: USA:Blue River Watershed | collected 2017-08-17
CCGACATTGCTTTCCGACATTGCTTTCCGACATTGCTTTCCGACATTGCTTTCCGACATTGCTTTCCGACATTGCTTTCCGACATTGCTTCCCGGCATTACTACGCGGCAGCGATTGTTGCGCTGTCAGCAATAAAGATTTGCGGATTGTCCCCTATTTCAAAACGATCTGCAGGACTATCGTTCAGCCCTCGACAGGAGACACACCATGACGACCTCGCTGACTACCCGGCTGCCCACCTTGTTCGTTCCGCATGGCGCGCCCACCTTTGCGCTGCGCCCCGGTCCGGCAGGTGCCGCTATCGCGGGTGCCGGTAACCGCCTGCCGCAACCGCGCGCAGTGATCATCGTCAGCCCGCACTGGGATACCGCAACGCCGATGGTCGGCAGTGCGCAACGACCAGCCACCATTCATGACTTCTATGGCTTCCCTGAAGAGCTGTACGAAATCCACTATCCTGCGACCGGATGCCCGGAAGGAGCGCGCGAAGTTGCAGCGGCGCTGGCCGCTGCCGGTTTGCCGGCCAGCCTCGCGCCGGACCAGGGGCTGGACCATGGCGCCTGGGTGCCGTTGCGCCTGATGTATCCGAATGCCGATGTGCCGGTGATTCCGGTGTCGCTTCAAAGCCGTCTCGGTGCCGCAGGCGCATACCGTCTCGGCCAGGCACTGGAACCGCTGGTGGCACGGGGCTTCCTCGTGATTGGCTCGGGCAATGTGACGCACAACCTCGGTGATTACCGTCTCGCACGCCAGAACGGCGGCCAGGGGCTTGGCTATGTGCGTCAGTTCCCCGCATGGCTGAACGACAAGCTGCGCCGTCACGCGCTGGACGCATTGCTGGACTATCGTCAGCAGGCACCGGATGCGGTGCGGGCGCATCCGACTGACGAGCATTTGCTGCCACTGTTCGTCGCACTCGGCGCTGCCGGCAAGGATGCCGAGGTCGAGCAGCTGCACAGCGGCATTGATGACTATGTGCTGGCGATGGATGCGTATGCGTTCACGCCGCGTCACTGACACAGCGATACAGCAACACTGCAACACCGCAAACACGGGACACGATGATGGACGACCGACCGCATTACGACGTGCACTACACCGCCACCGCCAAGTTCCTGCACTGGCTGATGGCACTGCTGATCATCGGGCTGCTGGCCTTGGGCTTCGTGATGACCGAGATGCCCCTGTCGCCGCAAAAGCTGCAGGTCTATTCGTGGCACAAGTGGGCCGGCGTGACCGTGTTCGTGCTGTTGCTGGTGCGGCTGTCATGGCGCATCGCGCATCGTCCGCCGCCCTTGCCCTGGCATATGGGCCGGCTGGAACAGGCGGGCGCGCATCTGGGCCATCTGGTGCTGTACCTGCTGATGATTGCGTTGCCGATCACGGGCTGGCTGATGAGCTCGGCCAAGGGCTTCCAGACGGTGTGGTTCGGCGTTCTGCCGATACCGGACCTGCTGGCCAAGGACAAGGCGCTCGGCGACCTGCTGCAGCAAGTGCATGAATCGCTGTCATGGGTACTGGTGACGCTGCTGATTCTGCATGTGGTGGCCGCGCTCAAGCATCACTTCATCAACCATGACGACATCCTGACACGCATGCTGCCGCAGCGTCGATCTGCCGAACAAGCCACGGAGTAAATTCATCATGCATACCAACGCTCACAATGACAACCCGCTGCCGCGTCGCGCGCTGCGCGCCGTGACTGTGTGCACAACACGGGAAAGGACAGCGGCAGGAACACTGATCGCAACACCTACACGCGCACGCTTGATGACGCCGGCGATCACGCTGGTGACCGCGCTGGTGACCACACTGATGGTGTCGCTTGCAACGCCGCACGCGCACGCGGTCGAGTACAACCAGGTGCAGGCCGCAGGCAGCAGCATCACGTTCCGGTATCAGCAGATGGGCGTCGACATGGACGGCAAGTTCGGCCGCTTCAACAGCCGTGTCAGCTTCGATCCGGCACAACCGGCGAAAGCCAGCGCAAGCATCGATATCGACCTCGCCAGCATCGACACCGGCGTGAAGGAAGCCGATGAAGAAGCGACCGGCAAGGCCTGGTTCAACACCAAGGCGCATCCGACAGCCAGCTTCGTGTCTTCCGGCGTGAAGCCGCTCGGGAACAATCGCTATGCGGTCAGCGGCAAGCTCAGCATCAAGGGCAAGACGCAGGAGATCGTGGTGCCGGCCAGCTTCACCGCGCAGGGCAAGTCCGGCAGCTTTGATGGCAGCTTCACGATACGCCGCAGCGACTTCGCGATCGGCGAAGGCGCATGGGCCAAGTTCGACATCGTGGCCAATGACATCGTCGTGAAATTCCGTATCGTCGCCAGCGCGAAGTAAGCCGTGATCAAGCGAGTGTCAGCAATGCTTTGGCAATGAAGTCAGCAATACCTGCAGCACCACCGTCGGCATGACCGTCAGTATCAGCAGCAACATCAGCAACACCAGCAAGCAAGGCAGCAGTCAAGGAAGTACAACAGGCAGCATCCCCCCGGCGGGTCCGAGACGGCCCGTCATTCATACAAACCAGAGGAGTGAACCCATGAAAACCATCAGCAAACTCGCCGCAACCCTGATCCTGGCCGCATCGGCCAGCGCGCCCGCGTTCGCCGCGCCCGAGACCTACGCGATCGACAACAACCACACCTACCCGCGCTTCTCGTACAAGCACCTGGGCTTTTCGACTCAGCTGTCGCGCTTCAACAAGGTGACCGGTCAGGTCGTGTTCGACAAGGAAGCGAAGACCGGCAGCGTCGACATCACCATCGACATGAAGTCCGTCGATACCGGTTCGGCGCTGTTTGACGAGCACATTCAGGCCGAGGACTTCCTCGACACCGCGAAGTACCCGACCGCCACCTTCAAGTCGACCAAGGTCGTGTTCAATGGCGACAAGCCGGCCGAGATCCACGGCAACCTGACCATGAAGGGCGTGACCAAGCCGGTGACCCTGACCGTGACGTCCTTCCTCGCGATGCCGCATCCGATGCAGAAGAAAGATGCGATCGGCGCTGATGCTTTCGTCGTCGTCAAGCGCACCGACTTCAACATGGGCAAATACGCGCCGCACGTCGGCGACGAAGTCCGCATCGACATCGCGCTCGAAGCGATCAAGAAGTAAGACGCGTGATCAGGGCTTGGACAAGTACAGCTTGTCCTTGTCCAGCTTGTAGGTCCAGGGCAGGCCGGCGTTCTTCCAGCCATTGACGACACGCTGGCCGGCCTGCGGGCCGTCCTTCGCCACATCCCCTTCAAACCCGTCCACCACGGTATAGACCCGGGTGTAACCCTGTTCGGCCAGCAGATTGGCCGCCTTCGACGATCGGTCGCCGGAACGGCAGATCAGGATCACCGTATCGTTCTTGCCGAGGCCCTTGGCGGCCATGCGGCGCGCGATCTCGGCATCGAAATCATTGTTGAACTCCAGCCGGAAGCGCCCGGCCTTCTCGTCCCAGGCCGCATTGGCCGGATGTTCGAGCAGGGGCACATGCGCATCCATAGGCGTGGCGACGCCGGTATAGCTGACCTCGCCACGGGTACGGATGTCGACCAGCAGCGCCTTGTCGCCCAGCTGCTGCTTCATCGCATACGCTTCGCGCGCATCGACATACAGCCCGGGCTTGGTCTGCTTGTGCTGCGGCACTTGCGCGGCGTCGACCGCCAGCACCGGGCCTGCCGGTCCCACTGTGAGCACCGCAGCCAGCACCACCGCCATTAACGCCGCACCCGTTACACCGTGCGCCATGGCCGGGGGCGGCACCGGCGCCACGCGGGCCCCCGACCGGATTCGGATTGTCCATCGCTGCTTGTTCATCAGGGGCCTCCTTTCATGCGGCCGTTATCGCCGCGCGCGACTCAGGTCGCGGTGCCGGGACTGGCTGTCGCCGGGTTCGCAGACAACCGCACCTGCGACTCGAACGCACGCAGGCGCTTGTACACGGAAATCAGTTCAACGATGGTACTCCAGCTGCGCACCAGGAACTGGAACGACATCTCGACACGACCAAACGCGCGCACGATCTGTTGCATCACGCCCAGCGTGATCGCGCCGGCCACCACGGTCGGGCCGAGCGCAATATAGGGCACCAGCACGCCGAACTGCAGGTAGCTGAACTTCGCGACATCGAAATACATGTAATGGAAGAAGAGTCGGAAGTAATTGGTGCGCACATGCGAGAACAGCTCGCTGACCACCGGCGGGCTGCCACGCGCCGGATCATCCTCCGCATGCACCAGCTCCTTGCGGTATGCGGCTTCGACGCGCTGGTTGTTGAACTCCAGCCCGGGCAGCTTGATGCCGACCAGCGCCAGCGCCACCGTGCCCAGCAGCGCAAACAGGATCGCGACATACACCAGCGCATGATCGACCTGGCCCAGAATCGGCACCTCGGACACTTTCTTCGACAGCGTCCACAGGATGGGCAGGAAGGCAAAGAGGGTCATCAGTGAATCCATCATGTTCGAGCCCAGTGTTTCCATGATGGTTGCGAAACGCTTGGTGTCTTCCTGCACGCGCTGGCTCGCGCCTTCGATGTGGCGCAGCTTGTCCCAGTGCGACATGTAGAAATCATTCATCGCATGCCGCCAGCGGAACACCCAGTGCTTGGTGTAGAAGCCGAGCAGCACCGCCACCAGCACATAGACGCCGGCCAGTTTGCCGAAGGTCAGCAGGAAGCCGAAGAACTCGTCCAGCGTCACCTCGCCCGGTTTGCCCAGCGCCTTCTGCACGATGTCATAAAAGCCACCGAACCAGTCGTTGATCTGCACATCGATCTGCACCTGATACCAGGTACCGAACACAATCAGGATGGCACCCGGCCAGGACCAGAGCAGCCAGCGGCGGGACAGGAAGAAGGACTTGAACATGCGGGGTCTCGTGAAATTATTGTCGGGGGAAAGACTAGCCGGCGAATGTAACACCTCTGTGCGGCCGCTGCAGATTCGCGGCGGGCATCGACGCCGCAGTCATCGGCAGCACAGGCATCGGCACGCAGTCATGCACGCCGCGCGTGCACGCGCTCGGCCAGCGCGACCAGCAGCTTTGCGAGGTTCTCAGCGGTCGCCGTATCGGTCAGCTGGCCGTTGGCATCGAACTTGTTCGGCGCACCGGAAATGAAGACCTCGGGCCGGTTCAGCACCTGCGCATTGAGCGCGACAAACACCTGGCGCAACTGATACTGCGCGCGTGCGCTGCCCATGCCGCCGGGCGTCGCACCCAGTAGCGCGATCGGCTTGCCGTCGAAGGGTTGCGACGGCGGTCGTGACGCCCAGTCGAGCGCATTCTTCAGCACGCCCGGCATCGAGTAGTTGTACTCCGGCGTTGCGATCAGCAGCGCATCGGCAGCCTGGATCTGCGCGCGCAATTGCCGCACGCTGTCCGGGAAGCCTTGCTTGTATACGTCATCGTTGTACAAGGGTACCGGCGCGATATCGAACAGCGACATCGTCACGCCCGGCGGCAGCTGTTGCTGGCAGGCTTGCAAGGCAGCCGTGTTGTACGACTGCTGGCGCAGACTGCCGGAAATTCCGAGGAAATGCATGCGTCCTCCTGATCAGATCCATGGGCGTCTGCGGAATCTTCCGCGTGCCCGAGCGTCGAATTTTGCCCGAGTCCGCGCCATCCTGCCCGGGACTGGCGCGTCAACCGATCATCCGGAGGTCGACATGGCACAGCAACAGCCACCCCAGCAGAGCAGCACCCAGCAAGCTAGCGGCGCACGCGCACAAGGCAGCTTCTCGCCCGACGACCCGACCCGCGCGCTGATGCAGGACCATGACTATGTGCGGCAATTGTTCCGGCGCTATCTGGGATCGCAGGATCAGCAGGTCAAGCAAATGGCCGGTCCGCAAATCTGCGAAGCCTTGCAATTGCATACGGCGCTCGAAGATGCGGTGTTCTATCCGCAGGTGCGGGAAGTGGATGCGGCACTGGTCGAGCAATGCAGCGGCGACCACCAGCAAGCCGAGCAATGGATCGCGCAATTGCAGGCGATGCAGCCGGGCGAAGCATCCTACGATGCACTGATGCAGCAGCTGCACGATGCGATACATGCGCACATCGAGCTGGAAGAACAGCAATTGTTCCCTGCAGTGCGTACCGCGTCACTGGACCTGCAAGACCTCGCACTGCGCATGCAGGCCTATGAATCCGGCATGGTCGCCAGCCAGGCGCGCGAGGGTCAGACGGGACAACGCGGCGAGCCGCTGCACTGACGGGCAGCGGCCGGCAGAGCGCGGCGCTCAGTCTGCCTTGACTGCTTCCACCTGGATCGCGAGCTTGATCTCGGGCGAGAAGCGCGGCAAGCCGATGTTCATGCCGTAATCGCTGCGGTCGAAGCTGCCGTGCGCGTCGGCGCCGCAGACTTCGCGCTTGAGCAGCGGGTGCATGATGCACTTGAAATGGGTGATCTTCAGTGACAGCGGCTTGGTCACACCGAGCAGCGTCATTTCGCCATCGACGCCGACCAGTTTGTCGCCGTCGAATTTCAGTGCATTGCTCTTGTAGGTGATGGTCGGGAATTTGGCGACATTGAACATTTCATCGCCGCGCGCCTTTTCATTCATCTTCTGGTGGCCGAAGTCGATGGTGGCAGCATCGATCTGGATCTCGATGCTGCCGCCGGTTTTCGAGCCACGGTCCAGCACGACCTTGCCACCGGTCTTCGTGAATTTGCCCCGCCAGAATGACAGGCCCATGTGGTCTGCCTCGAAGCTCGGGTAGGTGTGGCCCGGCTCGATGTTATAAGTCTGCGCACTGGCTGCCGCGGCTGCACTGCCGAGCAGCAGGATCATGCACAGCTGCTTCGCGATGTGAATCAGGGACGTCGGTAACATGCTGTCTTCCTCGGATGGATGAAATGTTGAAATGAAGTCGCTTACTGCCCGAGCACACGAAACTGGATCACCACCTCATCGGCGACGATGCTGGTGTCTTTCCATTCACCCTCGCCGATGTTGAACGTCAGGCGACGGATCGGCAGCTTGCCCTCCAGTAGGGTCGCATTGCCGTCCTTGCGCACCGTGACCGGAAAATTCACGTCGGCGGTCTTGCCCTTGATGGTGAGCTTGCCGGCCACGTCCAGCTTGCCGGGCGCGACCGCGCGTATCGTGGTCGACACGAAATTCGCCTTCGGGAATTGCGCGCTGTTGAACCAATCCTTCTTCAGCACTTCGCGGTTGTAGTCGGCATCGCCGAGATCGAAGCTGGGAATGTCGATCTCGACACTCGCCTTCGACTTCTCCGGCTTCGCGGCGTCGTAATCCACCTGCGCGGTGAACTTGCGGAAGCTGGCATCCACCCCCACGCCCATCTGACGGAAGGTGATCGATACCGAACTCCTGGTCGGGTCGACCTTCAGCGGCGCCGCCAGCGCCGCCGTGCCCACCACGCACATCCCTGCTGCGGCGAGTGCCGCGATCCGTTTCCGGATGACTCCTGCCTGCATCATTTGCCTGTCCGTGAATCAAGTGAAAACGATATTGTGCATCCATCCGGGAAACGCTGCCATTGTCGGTCCGTAATGCCGCCTTCGGCGCAAGACCGGACGCCTCCCCAAGCAGGCAACAGGCCGGTCAAGCGCGCATCGCCGGCGGTGGGTCGTGGTGAACCAGTCGCCGCGACGCCTGCCTAATTCTCAGACTGTCAATGATGTTCACGCCTACAGCGGGAGAGCGCACATGAATTTCATCATCTGGATCGTGATCGGCGGCATTCTGGGCTGGATCGCCAGCATGATCATGCGAACCAATGCCGAGCAAGGGATGTTCCTGAACGTGGTGGTCGGCATCATCGGTGCGCTGCTGGGTGGCTGGCTGCTGGCGCCATTGTTCGGCACCGGCACCATCAACCAGAACGACTTCAGCCTGGGCTCGCTGGTGGTGTCGCTACTGGGTGCGGTGATCTTGCTGGCGATCGTGAACCTGTTCCGGCGCGGCACACCGCGCTAGGTCTGGCTGAGCGGACGGGCTGACCTGCGTCGGCCTAGCGTTAACGGAAGGGCTCGAGGCCGACCTACTAGAGCCGACCTGCATGAGCCGACCCGCTTTAGCCGACCCGCTAGTGCCAACCCGCAGGGCAAGGGTGCGCCGTGGTACGCACCACTTCAGCCGGGTCGGGTCATGTCCTCGGGCCGTACCCAGCGATCGTAGTCTTCTGCGCTGAGCTTGCCGGAGGCCAGCGCGGCATCGCGCAGCTTGCAGCCACGCTGATGCGCGAGGCTCGCAATACTGGCAGCAGCGTCATAGCCGATGTGGGGCACCAGCGCGGTCACCAGCATCAGCGATTCGGAGAGATGCTCTGCAATCCGCGCCTCGTTCGCCTGCATCCCTTGCAGGCAATAGGTATCGAAGCTGTGCAGCCCGTCGGCCAGCAGCCGCAAGCTTTGCAGATGCACATGGACCATTACCGGTCGCGCGACATTCAGCTGAAAATTGCCAGACGCAGCCGCCATGCCCAGCGTGATGTCATTGCCCATCACCTGATAACACAGCATCAGCATCGCTTCCGGCTGCGTCGGGTTGACCTTGCCCGGCATGATGGAGCTACCGGGCTCGTTCTCCGGCAGCCGCCATTCGCCGATGCCTGCGCGCGGGCCGGACGATAACCAGCGCACATCATTGGCAAGCTTGATCAAGGTGCACGCCAGCACCTTCAGCGCGCCATGCGCAGCAACGATCGCTTCGTGGCCGGCAAGGGCGGCGAACTTGTTGGGGGCGCTGATGAATGACGGTTGTGCGTTCGGGGCCGGAGCGGCCGGAGCAGGTGCAGCGGGCGGGCTCTGCGATCGGCCACGCTCCGTCAGACAGCGTGCAGTGAGCTCGGCAGCCACGCGCGCACCGAATTCAGGATGGGTATTGAGTCCGGTACCGACTGCAGTGCCGCCAATCGCCAGTGACAACAGCGCCGGCTGCGCTGCGCGTATGGCCTGGGCAGCCAGCTGCAGTTGCGCGACATGGCCGGACAATTCCTGGCCCAGGGTCAACGGCGTCGCATCCTGCAAATGGGTACGGCCGAGCTTCACCAGCGCTGCATAACGCAGCGCCTGGCGTTCCAGCGTCGCCACCGCATGCTGCAACGCAGGCAGGAGCTTGCGCTCGACCGCTGTCGCAATCGCGACATGCATTGCAGTCGGAAACACATCATTCGACGACTGCCCGAGGTTCACATCATCATTCGGATGCAGCCGTCGCTGTGCACCACGGCCGCCGCCCATCAGTTCGGAACCACGATTGGCCAGCACCTCGTTCATGTTCATGTGGGTCTGGGTGCCGGAGCCGGTCTGCCATACCGATAACGGGAATTCATCATCCCAGCGGCCGGCGATCACCTCGTCGGCTGCCTGCACGATCGCGGCACACTTGTCAGCCGGCAGCCGCGCCAGCGCATGGTTGACGATCGCTGCCGCGCGCTTCACCTCCGCAAGCGCCGTGATCAGGGTATCCGGCATGCGTTCGGTCGAGATCGCGAAATGCTGCAGTGCGCGCTGCGTCTGCGCGCCCCACAAGCGATGAGCGGGCACCGCGATGTCGCCGAAGCTGTCGTGCTCGATTCTGTCCATCTGCGGTCCTCGCGGGCTGAAGTGATCACGGTCTTCATTGCAGCTGCAACACGATGCGCAATGCACTGCGCACCGGCCTGCCGTCAATCTTTCCCGGCCGGAATCGCGCTTCCGCAAAGCGTTGCGCGAGCAGGCTTTCAAGGTACTGCGGAAGTCCCGGACTTTCAAACAGCAGTCGATCGACGCCACCCTGTTCATTGATCAGAAGGATGCCCGTGGCTTCGGTGATGGCCGTCAGATCGTCCTCGGCGCTCATGATCGTTGCGAGATCGATTTCGTCATGGATATCCTGCAGCAGCACCGGGCGCTCACTCAGATCGGCGGCCGGCAGATAGCCGGCTGCACGTGCAGCCCGTTCGCCGGCAAGCTCGTTGGTGCGTGCAGCTTCGGCGGTATCCGCAATAGCTGCACGGCTGGTGACGGGATCGCCGGTGACGGGATCGATGGTGTCTGGAAGTCTGACTAATGCCGACCTGACTTCGGGGACTGCGCCGTGCGCTGTATGCGGTACAGGCTCAGTGCTTGCACCATCACGTACGCGCGCGCCAACTTCCTGTGGTGCCGTGGGTTGCGTTCTATGCTTCGCTGTTTGTTGGGTTACTTTTTGCTTCATTCTGCTGTCGTCGACAGTAACAGCAGCGCTGTCGATCAACTGCGCAATCAGCGGTGGCATCCGCAGGGGCTGCAATAAGCGGAACAATGCAGCATCACCGCCCTCATCCGCCGGCGCACCGTGGCCGATGCGCGCTGCCTGTTGCGCTGCCTGTTGCGATGTCTGTTGAGAGGTCTGCACGATGACGGCGAAAGACAGCAGCGACAGCAGCGCCGCCAGCACTGCCGACACCAGCTGGCGCGGCAGCAAACGCGGCACGGACCGCCGTATCGGCCGAACCATCAGTCAAGCTCACGCCATGACACACGACGCACGCTGCCGGCGGCCAAAGGCGCCGTCGCACCGGGCAGGGTCGCCAGCTGACCACGGTCATCAGTCAGCAACAGGAGGCTGCGGCCGTCGATCCAGATCGTATTCGTGCCGCTGACCATGCCGATCCGCTCGAGCCTGCGCGCCACTACCGCATCGGCGTCGAGCGGCAGATGGGAGCCGCTGAACACATCGAATTGATAGAGCCAGCTCAGCGCGCGCGGCCGACAGGGTGTGGTGTCGGGTACGTTTGCAATCACGCGCAGTATGCCGAGCTGCTGCTCGGGATCGAGCGTTACCCGTTCGCCGGAGTCCGACACGGTATCAAGGTTCACATACCAGCCATCCTGCCGGGTCCAGTCGATGGTCGTGTCAGGGATGCTGCGCTGATCCGAGCCCGACGCCGTCAACACTTGCCTGAGCATGCGCGGCGATCCCTGCAGCCGGCCAAGGCCGACATGGTCCAGATCATCACGGAACGTGTAGATCGACTGTACCGAGGTATCGCCGAGGTCGCTCAGACCCAGCAGCTTGCCGGTGGCGACCGTCACCAGCGCAAGCTGGCGATTGCCGATGCGATGCAGGCTCAGCTCGGGACGGGTGGTCACCGCTTGCGGTCGGCCCTCATGATCCAACTGCGCCAGCAGGGTCGCGCCACGGACAACACCAGTGCCAGTGCCGGTGCCACCGCCATCGGTATTGATGTCGAAGCGCCATACATTCCCGAGCAAGTCAGCGCCGTACAGCCGTTCCGCGGTATTGTCGAGGGCGCTGTCCACCCACGCATTCAACTGCGTCAGACCCGCCGGCGCCGCTGTGCTGCCGGCACCGGTATCGATGCGCGACAGCACCCGCCCCTGCCACGCATCCAGCACGAACACGACGCCACGCCCGCTGCCCGGATTGCGGTTTGCATGACCCGACGTCAGCACCACCACCCAGCGCCCGTCACGCCGCTTCGTGATGATCGGATGGCCCATCGCCAGCCCGAGATCGGCATCGCGGCCCACATCGAATTGCCACAGCAATGCCGGCTGCTCCGGCTGCGTGATATCGAGCGCGTAGTATGCGCGGCCACCGGCACCCAGCGCGCCGATCAGGATCGTGCGCCATTGATTCGCCGCACAGGTGCCGGCTGGCGCCAGCGGGCAGATGTCGCCCGCCACCGGCGTACCGTCATGCAGATAGCGGAAATCGTTTTCCCATTGGCTGTCGGCGAGGCGCCATAACGACGGCAGTACCGCCGATGGAAAGAAGGCCCAGCGTTCAGCGCCGGTATCCGCATCGAACGCATGCAGCATGCCGTCATTGGTCGCCAGATAGACCATGCGCTTTCGCTCGCTGGCAATGAGCTCACGAAACTCGCCATAGTTGTCGTCGGCATAGCGAAACGGGGGCGGGCCGACATACAGCGGCGATGCATGGATGGCAGCGCCCAGCAGATGCTCGCGCGCGCGGAACAGCCGCAACGCATGGTCGGGCCGGTCTTCATGCGCGCGCTGTCCGCGCAGGTAATCAACCAGTTTCCGCCCGCCCGCGTCAGCCTGAGCTGCGCCGGGCAGGACCGTGCATTGGGTGAGCCGGCGCATTGCGTTGCCGGGGCACAGGTCGGTGAAGAAGGCCTGTTCACCGGCATCCATGGCAGACCAGCGAAATGGCTTCAATCCGTTCGTGCTGCCGGCCGACGGCATCAGCAGCACCCGCGTGTCACTGTCGTCGCCAGCCCGCTGGTCGAGCAAGGGCGACGCCGACCACAGCGCTTGCAGCGTCAGCTTGTCATCGCTGAGGACGATGCGTTGCGCTTCCAGTTCACCATCCCAGTACACACTGCGGTAGCGCGCGGCATACAAACCATCCTCGCCGGACACGGGTTGCTGGCTGCTGGTGGCGACCGACGATGCAGCACCCGAACCCGAACGAATCGCGTTCACTGCCGCACCGAGCGCGCGCGCCAGCGTGTCGGGACTGCGTGCGCTGAAATAGCGGCCGCCACCATTGACGGCCGCATGCCACAAGTCGTCAATGCGTTCGCCGCCGGACTTCAGGATGGGATCCGGCCAGTCAAGCCTGCCATCGACAATGGCACGAAAATCACCCTCGGTCGCGGTATCGTAATCGTCGCGGTAACGCAGCGTGCCATTTGCGCCCAGCCCCAGCGTGTGCGTGATCATGTGCTGGTGACCACCGCCGACCCGACCGGGCAACGCCGGCACATTGTTCTCGCACAGATCGATGCCCGTGCCGCAATTGCCGAAGCCCGGCTGGCGCAAGTCGGTGTTCGCGTAATACGCAGCCACATCGGCCAGTGTGCTGGTTCGCGCTGCGTTGGAGGGAAGCGCTGCGGCAAGTGCTGAGGAATGTGCTGCGGCATGCGCGCTGGCATTCGGGGTGCCGTCGAACCTGGGGCGCGGCAGGTGCTGGTCCTGATTGCCGACCTCGCGGCTGCCATCCAGCGTATGCGGCCCATACGTGGCGGACTCGCCATCGGTATTCCAGTAGCCGTCGGTCGACAGCAGCGTGTAGTTTTGCTGGCACGCGTAACGCACCGGGTCTTGCGCACCATGCAGCAGCTTCCCCGCATACAGTTGCCCGGCTTTCGCGAGCGCGCCACGCAGGGGCGTGCCGCTGACGGGCACCACCGCATACAGCTTGTCGTAGAAGGCCTGGCGCTGCGCGGCATCGAAGTCGCGTATCGGCAGGAAGCTGGTTCGGCTGGCATCGACCGTGGTGTCACTGGTGGTCGAGTAGCCAACGCGCATGCGTGCATCAAACTGCATGAACGCGCGACCCACTGCCGTCTTCATCATCAGCATGCGGGTGCGGTGGTAGCTGAACCAGTTCGCGAAATTCTGTCGCTCGTCGCGACCATCGATGCCCGACGTCGCACCGACGATCACCTTGCGCCAGCGCGCTGCACCCACGCTGCCGGGCAAGTCCGATGCATCCTTGCACGGGTCAGCATCCGTGTTGTCACCCAGCCGCTCCGGCTGGCTCCCGGTGTACACGTAGTAATGCGCGGGACCGGGCAGGTTAGGCAAGCCCCTGTCCGGCGTGCAAAAGCCGGCTGGCGACCAGCAGTCCCAGGTGTAGCGCACGGCAGCGGTCGACTCGGGCGTCGGCGGCTGCGAGTTCGTGCTGCGCCAGGGCATGAAGGCCGTGCCCAGATCGATGCGCAGCGACGCGGATTGAAATCCATCATACAAGGCTGCATGTAAATTCTGCGGCGCGTACGCCTTGCCTGTGCTGTCCACCGGTAGCGGATAGCTGACGGCCGGGTCGTAGTAGATCTTGTTGCATGCACTGCTGCGGTAGCCAATCGCATTTTCGTAGCCGTTGTCCGCCACCTCGTCGCCCAGATAACTCAATTGCATGCTGCCCGAGTCATCAAGGATGAAGTACAGATTGGGCTTCACGACGGATGCGGTGATGAAGCGTAGCGGCGCCATCGCGATATCGGTACCCGCAGTCCCGGGCTGCAGCATGCTCGGCGGGTTGTTCTGCGCATTCGCACCAGGCAGCCACTGCAGCAGACCGTACATCACCAGCATCAGCCAGTGCTGTGCCGGGCGTCGGCTGCGAGTGCTCGCGGTCATCACAGGTGCACCAGCACTTGCGTGAATACCGTCGTGTTGCGCGGGCCGCGCACGCGCGTCGTCACGCGGTAGTACACCCTGTCGCCCGGCTGCAAGCGCAAGGCAGCGCCATAGCCCAGCTGTCCGCGACTGCCGGCGCCGCCCTGCGCGGGCTGGTACGACAGACAATGATTGCCGCCGCCCTGCGTCGCGCCGGCCTGGCTGCACAGGCGATGGATGGCGTAACGTATGCGATGTCCCGCGTCATCCATCGGCAGCGCCGGTGCAGCCGCGATGCAGCGTTGCACGCCCAGTGCTGCGCAGCCATCATCATCCCAGTCGATGCCGACGCTCGGCGTAGCGTCCGTGTCGGGCCCGCCTGCAGTGGCCCCGCCTGCATTGGCGACACCGGTGGTGACGTCAGTCAGTTGCAGACCCGCCGCCACGCTCGCGTAATAGCCTTGCGCCGGCAGGTCGTTCGCCAGCGCAGATACGGACGCTTGCGCATTCAGCCAGCGGAGCGCCGCTTCGGTGCCGGCATCCGACGCCAGCACCGCGGCTTCACGAAATGCGGCATGGCCGGCCAAGCGCAGATCCGCACTCACCATGCGCGCCAATGACAGGGCCGCGACGCTCATTGCGACCATCAGGATCAGCGCCACGATCAGGCTGCTGCCGCAGCATCGCGCGTCGCATCCGATGCGTTGCGATCTCATGCATCGCTCCACAACATGTTGCGCAGCGGGATCTCGGCATCAAGCACGCGATAACGAAAGCAGTTCGCCTGGTGTGCGGTACCGATCGACAAGCTGACCGGCAGCAGCTGGCCGGTGCCTGCATCACCGGCAAGCCAGCTCGGCGCGCGCGTGTCGCAGGGGCCCTCCTTGCGCTGCGCACTGCGCACCACCAGCGCGACACGCACTGCCAGGATGCGCTGCCAGTCACCGATATCGCCGACGACGCCATTGTGATCGGCATCGATCAGGGTGTCGCTCCACCAGTTCACGCTGGGTGTCGCCTGTAGGCCGGCACGTGCATCGAAGCCATACTGCGCCTGCAGGTTCACGATGCCGGACACCAGCGGGCTCGATGACCAGTTGCCCGACGCGATATCGAACTGCGCAAGCTGCAAGCTGTCGTCGGCACCGATGGAAAAGCGCAAGCGATACAGCGCACCCAGATTGACGAGCGCACTGCCCGCCGCGTACCCGGCCGCGGGTAACGCATCAGCCGGCAGTGCCGCCGGCTCGATGCGGAATGCGCCGATCGGTATTCTCTGTGCCCGCAACAGCAGACAGCGTGCGAGACCTGCCTGTTGCAGCATCAACCAGTCGCCGGGCGATACCTCCAGCGGACTATCGACCGTGAGCCCGGCGTCCCCTTGAACATACGGGACCAGCAAGCGCGCTGGCGGCAGCGACTGCGGCTTCGCACTGGCGAGCAGCTCTAGCCTGTCCGGCGCATTGCCCGCCCCCTGGGTGATCAGCAGCGGTTGCAAGGGCATCGCGGGGCCGAGGGCGTTGCCAGTCGCACGCGTGAGCGCGCAACGCAGCGCATCCGGCGGGCCCAGACCGTGGCCTGCCATGCGCAGCTCGCGCGTGAGTGCCTGCAGCGCAAGCGAGCCCTCCATATGCGCATCAGCCATACCGGACACCGCCTTGCGGCGCGCATCGAACAGCACGCCGGTTTGCAGCACGACGGCCATCACCACCAGCCCCACCGTCAGTCCGACCATCATGTCGGTGAGGCTCGCGCCCGTGATCGCATGAGCGATGCTGCGCCTGAACTGGCGGCGGCGCGCGACTTTGTATCGGACGCGAGTCATGCGCATGCTCAGTCGCTGATCATGGCGTGTACCTGCCACTGGTGCGGCATGCGATCCGATGCTGCCTGCCAGTGCAGCGTGATCGTCACCTGACGTTGCGCATCGATCGTCACGACCGGCTCCAGGGCGGCCGATGCGGTACCCGGCAAGCGCGCCTGTACCTGCGCGAGCCATGACTGGTAATCGGCACTTTGCGTATCGCCAAAGCGCGACTGCAAGGCGGCGAGCGAGCGATCGCCGGTCCACATCCTCGCCACCAGCGTGGACGCCAGCTGGCTGGCCTGTTGTCGGTATTGCGCATTCGCCGACTCAGCCAGTGCCGATGACAGCAGACGCAGCAGCGCGAGCATGCCGATCGAGAACAGCAGCAGCGCGAGCAAGGCATCGATCAGCGAACTGCCTTCGGCATGACGTGGCAAACGCGCTGTCGACAGGGCTCTCGGTGGACACATCAACATGCGGCCTGCCGTTTTTCTATCCAGCAGTCGACCGGGGCACTGCCCCAGGCGGCGGGTAACGCGGTCGTGCGCTGCGTGCCGAGGTGGTCCAGCGTGTACGCGAAGCCGGACATCAAGCCATCCGGCCGGCCCCGGGCGGTGAGGACAAAGGATTGGCCGTTGGCCGGCACCATACAGACGAAGCCGAAATGCCCGGCTACGGGCATCGCAATGCCGCAGGCATCCTTGCCCGTGTTCGCATAGCTGCGATGGTCCTGGTAGTACTGCTCAAGTCGCATACCCGTGAGCAACAGGCCGCTGGTTGCTTCCGGTATGCGAGAGCGCAGCAGATGATCGCGATAGGACGGCAGTGTGAACGTCGCAATGATGGCGATAATCGCCAACGCGACCATCAGCTCGATCAGGCTGAACGCAGGTCGAGCGACAAAGGAGAGGGAAGGCATGAAGGCGATCAGACAAACTCGGGCGATGCCGGAGCTTGTGTGATCGCGCAATACAACGGAGGGATTGTTAGTGCAGGCGCTAACAATTCATGCGGCGATAGTGATCACCGCATGCTTGTGCAGGCCAATCAGGCGACTTCGAGTTCTTCCTGCATCACGACGCAGCCTTCGATTACACGCAGGTCGTTGTCGCGCGCGAAATCACGCAGGAACAGATACGCGAGGGGTTCGAGATCATGGATGCGCGCATCAACCATCACCGAACGCACGCCATCGACCAGGCCCGGCATCACGTAAGGCGAATAGCGCAGGTGGCGGTCAAAACCGGGTTCGGCATCGGGATGGAAGCGGCTCATGATGCCGCACAGGCGATCGGCCCAGTCGCTGGGCCGGAATTGGCGGCCGGCGTGCGTCATGCCCTGAATGATGAAATCGGTGGGCGTGATCGTCGACTCAATGTTCGGGTTTGCCATGATTGCCGTACTTTCCTTGGGCCTTGTCGGTCGGATGGGCGCCCGCTCTGCGGCAGCGCAACATAAGGCGCCATGATACCGGAGGCAGGGGTCCTACCTCAAGGAGAAGTGCGAAACTTAAGCAAAATGGTCGGAAATAACGCGCAATTTGGCGCTGTTCAACCCAGCCAGTTCGCGACCGACACCATCAAAAGTAGCAAAATCCATAACAAGAGCGCGCGCCAGATCAATCCCACGGTGCTTTGCAGCGAACGTGCCGAGGGCTCCTCGCCGGGCAGGATGTCGATATCGGAACCGGGTTCGAGTGCGGTGATATCGGCATCGGGCAGATTGGGCGCGTACTCGGCCGGGGTGCCGAGGCGCACGCCCATCGCACCACCGCCAGCAGACAGGATGATGCCGACCGATTCATCGCGCCAGCGGCGCGCGAAATTGCGCCACGCATAGACCGAGTCTTCGAAGTTGCCGACGATGGCGAATGCGATCGCGGTCAGGCGCGCCGGTATCCAGTCGATGTAATAGAACGCGCGCGCGGCAAAGCGGCCGAAGGGTTCCTGCCGCAGGTGCTCGGGCTCGTTCCACGCACGGGCCAGGTATTCGGCGACGCGGTACAGCACCGCCCCTGCCGGGCCAAAGGGCATCAGCAGCCAGAAGAACACGCCGAACACATGGCGGTGGGTGGTGACCAGCGCGCTCTCGACCGCCAGTCGCGACACTTCGCGCGCCTCCATGTCGGTGGTGTCGGTCTTGGTCCATTCGGCCAGCAGGCGGCGCGCCTCGGGCAGCCCACCGGTATTCAGCGCCAGCTGTATCGACGTGAAGTAATGGCTGTAATGACGAAAGCCCAGGGTCAGGTACACGATCACGATCGACCATGCGAGCTGCGCGATCGGCCCCAGTGTCGCCAGCAGCCAGTAGATCAGCAGGGTCGGCATGAACAGCACCGACAGCATCACCAGCCACGCAAGGCGGCCATGTTCCGGGCGGCCGGCATTGAAACTGTGCTCGATACGGGCGGCGAAGGCGACGATCCAGCCGTACAGTGCGTTGTCTTTGCGAAGCGGTCGGAACTGCTCGATCAGCAAGACGACCAGGATCGGGATGAGGGTCATGAAGGACGATGAGGAACAGTCAGGGGCGATGTAAGGCCGGAATTGCAGTGATTGTTTCGTAAGATAACGCAGCAGGTGCCGGGAATCAAACCTTCATGCGTACACCCGGTCAGCCGTCCTCGTCTTCACTGCGCAGGAAGTGATACAGGTTGCGCAGCATCGCCGCGGTCGCGCCCCAGATGAAGTAATGCTGCCAGGGCATCGCATAAAAGCTGCGCCGACCCGGCCGGTTCGGGAACTCCGCACTGCGGCGCTGATGATTCGCACCGTCCATCAGGAAGGCCAGCGGCACTTCAAAGATTTCGGCCACTTCGAAGGTATCGGCCGCCAGCTCGAACGGCGGATGCACCAGCGCGACCACCGGCGTGACCCTGAAGCCGGTACCGGTCTGGTAGTCCGGCAGGCTGCCAATCACCTCGATATGGCGGCGCGCAAGGCCAATCTCCTCTTCGGTCTCGCGCAACGCGGTCGCAATCGCATCGTCATCGTCGGGGTCGACGCGGCCACCGGGAAAACTGATCTGGCCCGCATGGTCATGCAGGTGCGCGGTGCGCATCGTCAGCAACAGCTGCAGCCCGGCTTCGCGCACCACCAGCGGCACCAGCACCGCAGCGGGCACGGGCTCGCGGCCGGAGAAGTTCTTTTCCTCGTCATCGTCAAACTCGGGCACCCATGCACGCGGCGCGCTGAAGCGCTCGCGCAGCCAGGCGGGCACCAGCCGGTCGGCCGGCACCGGCGGCTCGCCGGCCAGTGCGTCGACCGGAGCAAGGGTGGGATCGATGATTCGGGGCTTCATGCGAACTGACTGGATTCAGAAAATAACGCGACAAGACCGCAAAAAAGAAAAGGGCACCCTCAGGTGCCCTTGTCCCTTGCGTAGCGCGACGATTACTCCGCTGCGGCCGCCGTGCGACGGGTCGGCAGCTTTTCGCGGATACGTGCGGACTTGCCCGAACGCTCACGCAGGTAGTACAGCTTCGCGCGACGGACGTCACCGCGACGCTTCACTTCGATCGACGCGATCAGCGGCGAGTACAGCTGGAAGGTACGCTCGACGCCTTCGCCCGACGAGATCTTGCGGACGATGAAGTTCGAGTTCAGGCCACGGTTGCGGCGCGCGATCACGACACCTTCGTACGCCTGCACGCGCTTGCGGTTACCTTCAACCACGTTCACGTTGACGATCACGGTGTCGCCCGGAGCGAATTCCGGGATGTTCTTGCCGAGGCGGGCGATTTCTTCCTGCTCGAGTTGCTGGATCAGATCCATGTCTTTTCTCCTGAACCATCTTGCCGGCGCTGTCATTGCGTTGTGCCCGGTAGAGGATGGGGTTAAC
>JACCDU010404841.1_pt1 | contig 19699 bp, 21 predicted proteins | sample 7446081 | NCBI WGS metagenome assembly JACCDU01 (sample SAMN15323447, study PRJNA562643) | freshwater metagenome | isolation source: river surface water | place: USA:Blue River Watershed | collected 2017-08-17
AATTTGTCCAAATTGAAATGGATCATCTACGATCGGTAAAAAGAAATCTGTAGTACTAATCAATGCATTGGTGTCATCAATTTGATACACTGCAGCATCATCTTTGGTGTCATTGCCCACCAATAGTTTTGGCGTACTTATGCCCACACTATGTTGTGCTAGAATTTCTGAAAGCACTGCTGGCGCTATTTTACATCCACATCCTGCACCTTTTGAATATTGTGTTAATGCAATCTTATTGTTTGTATCTGTTGTTGTACTCATTTTAATTTTTTTATTCCAGGTCGATAATGTGTTTTTCGAATTCTTTATTTGTTGCTTCTGCTCCTAATTGCAACCAATTCTTAATAGATGTTGTCAAAGTACTAGATAGCTCTTTTTGCAAAGAACGTATATCCCAATCTCGACCTGTAATTTGTTTTAAAGAAACCGGGTTGGGTGCATCCGGAGAAAATTGTGTTTGATTGACATTGATTCCTATTCCTACCACGGCCCATGTCCATTCTGTCCCCCGCACTAAATTTTCAATCAAAATACCCCCTGCCTTTCTGTCACGCCAATAAATATCATTGGGTCTTTTTATTTTGGTATCTCCATTGGTTAAGGCATCATAAAAGTCCCGTATGCCTAATGCAATAGCTGCCGAAAAGCCAATTTGATGTTCTGGAACCCATTTTTTGGTTGAATCTAGCTGCTTTAGTTCTAAAATATAGGTACAAAGTAGGTTTTGACCCTTTGAACTCTCCCAAACTCGACCATGTTGCCCTTTGCCCTGGGTCTGAAAATCTGCTCTATAACAACTGCCAGACTTGGCTAAACCCTCCTTTATTTGTGCCATGGCATAGATATTGGTACTATCTATGGTAGACAGTTCTACCAACGGCGCGCCTAATATGTTAAATGGTGTGGCTAGTGGCAAAGAATTGTTATTTTTGTAAAGTTAGTTTAGAAACAGGATTTAACACATTAAAAATAAGCGCATTGGAACAACTTTCTTCTTTAAATGACCGTAAAAAAAGTACGGTTACTAGGCTCACTAGGAGCTCTAAAATTTTCAAAACCATTATTCAGGCGATCTTGGATAAAAAAGGAGAAAATATCATTAGTCTTGATCTTAAAAAAGTGCATGAAGCAGCAGCAGATTTTTTCATTATTTGCGAAGCCAACAATACCACTCAATTAAAAGCAATTGCCGATTTCATAGATTATGAAGTTAAAAGCAAATGCGGCGAACTTCCTTACAAAACCGAAGGCAAGCAGGGCGGACAATGGCTATTAATTGATTATATCAATGTAGTAGTACATATCATGCACCCAGAAGCACGTGGTTTTTATAAATTAGAGGAGTTGTGGAGTGATGCAGATGCAAAAACACATGAGGATTAATTAGATGATGTAGTCAACAATCTACCATCTAACTTGTTTATATTAAAAAGCAGAAACAGCAAACCTACTATGTCAGATTCAACAAATAATAAAAAGAAATCGCCACTTGGTGACGGACCTAAAATGCCTAAGTTCAATATCTATTGGATTTATGGTCTTATTGCCTTGTCCCTTTTTTCGGCACGTTTTTTTCAAATGTCTCCTGAATTAACTACTACGACTGAACAAGAGTTCAAGCAAGTAATGTTAGTTAGAGGCGATGTAGAGCGTATTGATTTAGTTCAAAATAAAGAAATTGTACGCGTGTACATGAAGCCGGATAGTATTCACAAAGATTACTATGTTCAAAAATTCAAAAAGAAATTAGACAAGGCTAAAATTAAAGGCGTGCCTTTGTTTGAGTTTAGTGTAACCGATTGGAATAGTTTCAACGAGCGTTTACAAAAGTTCTATGAGCAAAGAGCTATTCAAGAAGTGCCTCAAAATACAATCAAAGAAGGGGAGTGGTTTGGACCTATTGCGAACACTATTTTCACCATGTTAATTATTGTGGTGATTTGGGTATTGATGATGCGTAAGATGGGCGGTGGCGCTGGCGGAAGTGGTGGTGGCCCTGGTGGTATTTTTAACGTAGGAAAATCTAAAGCTACCTTATTTGAAAAGGGTGGTACTAAAGTGAATATCACTTTTGCAGATGTTGCAGGATTAGAAGAAGCGAAGGAAGAAGTGATGGAAATTGTTGACTTCTTAAAACAACCAAAAAAATATACGGCACTTGGTGGTAAAATTCCTAAAGGTGCATTGTTAATTGGCCCTCCAGGAACAGGTAAAACATTGTTAGCAAAAGCGATGGCTGGAGAAGCGCAAGTGCCTTTCTTTAGTTTGAGTGGTTCTGACTTTGTGGAGATGTTTGTTGGTGTTGGTGCAAGTCGTGTGCGTGATTTATTCAAGCAAGCAAGAGAGAAAGCGCCTTGTATTATTTTCATAGATGAGATTGATGCGATTGGTCGTGCTCGTGGTAAAAATGCCATGATGAGTAATGACGAACGTGAGAATACATTGAACCAATTGTTAGTGGAGATGGATGGATTTGGTGGCGACACTGGTATTATTATCCTTGCTGCTACAAACCGTCCAGACGTATTGGATGCTGCTTTATTAAGACCAGGTCGTTTTGATCGTCAGATTTCAATTGATCGTCCAGATGTAAAAGGTCGTGAAGAAATATTTAAAGTGCATTTAGGTCCTATCAAAGTTTCTGAAAGTTTAGATGTACATAAATTAGCAGAACAAACTCCTGGGTTTGCAGGTGCAGATATTGCGAATGTATGTAACGAAGCTGCATTGATTGCTGCACGTAAAGGCAAGACAGGTGTAGAGATGAAAGATTTCCAAGATGCGATTGATAGAGTGATTGGCGGATTGGAGAAAAAGAATAAAATCATTTCTAAAGAAGAAAAAGAAGTGATTGCCTACCATGAAGCAGGTCATGCGATTTGCGGATGGTTCTTGGAGCATGCTTATCCTTTATTAAAAGTCACTATTGTGCCAAGAGGTACAGCTGCATTAGGATATGCGCAGTATACACCAAAGGAACAATACTTATATACGATTGAGCAATTAACAGATCAAATGTGTATGACATTAGGTGGACGTGCCGCTGAACAAATTTTCTTCGGAAAAATTTCTACTGGCGCATCGAATGATTTACAACAGATCACTAAGATGGCTTACTCGATGGTAACCGCTTATGGTATGAATGAAAAAATTGGTAACGTAAGTTTTTACGATCCTTCTCAAGAAAATACTTTCCAAAAACCTTTTAGCGAAGAGACTGGAAAAATTATTGATGAAGAAGTGCGTAAGATGATTGATGCTGCTTATCATAGAACATTGGCTTTATTGCAAGAACGTAAAGCTGAAGTAGAGAAGTTAGCACAAGCACTTTTAACAAGAGAAGTATTACATAAATCTGATGTAGAAGAATTGATTGGCGACCGTCCATTTGAGGAGAAAAAAATCCTTGAAGAAACAACTGTCACAGCAGATGCAAACGATCAGTTTGCTCCATCTGAAACAACGGTTGTTACACCAGCTGATCAATCAGAAGATGTAATTGAAAATGCAAATGCAACCATCCAAGCTGCAGATGCAACTGATAATAACGAATAAGTTGTAAATGGAATCTCAAGGCGCAAGAAATAAGATATTGCAGAAAATAAAGCAGGCTTTGAAAGAGCCTGTGCCTGTTCCATTTCCAGATCAAGTAATGGATACGCCTATCTTTATTCCAACCGAAAAAGAAATGGCGATAGAGTTTGCTCAAAAGTTCACAGAACTCTTGGGCAAATTTGTTTATTGTGCCGACGAACAAGAATTAATTGCTCAATTAAATGCGTTAATTATTACAAAAGGATGGAATAAAGTTTATTCAAAGGAATCCGAATGGTTGGATAAAATGTTGACTTTTAAATTCGATCCAGTTACGACAGATGATTTGGGAGATTGCGATGCAGCAATTACATTATGTACACACTTAGTTGCAAGAACTGGTACGATTGTACTTAGTAGTAAAGAACTGAGTGGAAGGACTTCAAGCGTTTATGCGCCTATTCATATTTGTATTGCTTATGCTGACCAACTTGTTTACGATATTTCTGATAGCTTGGTAAAGTTCAAAGACAATATGGATGCTTTCCCTTCCATGATAAGTTTTGCTACTGGACCAAGTAGAACTGCAGACATCGAAAAAACATTGGTTGTAGGTGTGCATGGTCCAAAAGAAGTATATTGTTTTTTAATTGACAATACACTCGGTTCGTAATTTTAATCAATTAATACAATTACATGGTATTGGCAAACGGCAAAAAAGTTTATTTTCTTTCAGACTTTCATTTAGGTGCGCCTAATGAAGTAGAGAGTCGAAAAAGAGAAGATCGTTTAGTTCGATTCTTAAATGAAGCTCGAAAAGATGCCGGTGTTATTTTTATAGTAGGTGATATTTTTGATTTCTGGTTTGAATATAAAACGGTGGTGCCAAAAGGTTTTGTTCGTTTATTAGGCACCCTTGCGCAAATGTCTGACGAAGGCATTGCCTTGCATATTTTTACAGGTAACCATGATTTATGGATGCAAGATTATTTAGCAAAAGAATTAAATGCGAAAGTCTATTTTGAACCAGCACAATTCACTTTCAATAACACGCAATTTTTAATTGGCCACGGTGACGGATTAGGCCCTGGAGATAATGGCTATAAACGTTTAAAGAAAATATTTACGAATCCGGTTTGTCAATGGCTCTTTAGATGGTTGCATCCTGATGCAGGTATTCAATTGGCAAATTACTTTAGTCAAAAAAGCAGGGCTAAAACAGGTAACGCAGATGAAATATTTTTAGGCGAAGACAAAGAGTGGTTAATACTTTATACTAAAGAGAAGGCAAAGACAATGGCAGTTGATTATTTTGTATTTGGCCATCGTCACTATGCTATTGATTATAAGATCAATGAAAAAAGTCGGTATATTAATTTAGGAGATTGGATTCGTTTAAATACCTATGCTGTATTTGATGGAAGCAGCATGCAATTATTAACTTGGGAGAAAGCATAATTAAATGATGAATTTAGAACAACAAATATTAAGTAATTCTTTAAGAAGTTATTTATTCGTTGCGGGTATCTTATTGGTGACATTACTCATCAAAAGGTTGATATCGCGTTTTTTCGCAAGCTTAATTTATACATGGATCGACAAAAAGAATCATTCAGATTTAAGGAAGAGCCATGTACATCGATTATTGGTGCCCATTGAACAATTTTTATTATTCTTGGTTGCGATCATTGCATTGTATGAATTGAAGTTCCCTGTTGAATGGGATCTGAAATTATTTAAATTGAGTTTGCAGCAATTCAATGAATCCCTTGTCAAATTCATTTTTATCGTGCTTCTGGTGCGCGTGGCTTTGAGAACTTTAGAATTCATCTCCATCATTTTAGAGAACAAAGCAAGATCAACGCAGGATCAGTCGGATGATCAATTAGTCTTGTTCTTTAGAGACTTCTTTAAAGTCATTATTTATATCATTGGTATCTTAATGGTTTTGAGGTATGTATTCAATGAAAGCATTGGCAATTTAGTAACAAGCTTAAGTATCGTTGGTGCTGCTATTGCCTTATCAACAAGAGAAAGTTTAGAAAATATTATTGCATCCTTTATCATCTTTTTTGACAAACCTTTTACGATTGGTGATCTTGTTAAAGTCAATGGATTTACGGGCACGATCGAAAAGATTGGATTAAGAAGTACCCGAATTCGTACGCAGGAGAAAACATATATTTCTGTGCCTAATAAGCAAATGGTGGATTCGATTGTAGACAATATCTCATTAAGGTCGGAACGAAAAATAGAAATGGACTTACAATTAAGTGTTCAAACCTCTGCACAAGCCATCGCCGATTTTGCAAATCATATGCGTGAAATTGTTAAATCACAACATGGCGTAAATAGTTATAGTGTTTTTGTTGCCGAGTCTGGTAAACAATTTCATGCACTGCATATAGATTGTTTAATTACTATTGGCGTTGATGTGGAAGAATTTCAGATGATTAGAGAGCGTTTAAATCTTGCTGCCATTGAATATGCGAACGCGCATCAAATTCAATTTTCAGAAAAAGGATAATTTACAAACTCGCCTTTAGAGATACTAAAAAGTTTCTGATATCTTTTAGATTCGTTAATAAAGACAAATCTTTGTTGGCTTTTTCTTTATTATTTTTTAAATAAGTTTTCGCGCCATCAATAGAGTACTTCTTCTCTCTAAGTAAATAATAAATCTGTTTTAGAAATTCAATATCCTGTGCACGAAACAATCTATCTCCTTTTCTTGTTTTGCGTGGTTGCAATTGTTTGAATTCTTTTTCCCAATAACGAATTAATGAGGTGTTTACATTAAACCAACCAGCAACTTCGCCGATTGGGTAGTATAATTTTTTTGTAAGAGCAGTTGCGTCTGGCACATTAATTTTATCAATCTCTTGGTCCATATCTGCAAACGCTTTTCTTCCTCTTTTATGTAAAATATTTCTATTTACATAAGCCATAGGTGTTCTTGAGACAGAAGGTAAGGCAGCATCTTCTGGTGCTACTAAATTTACGGAAGAAGATTTTTGTACTGGTTCAGCAACAATTTGTTCCTGATGTGTTTCTTCTTGGTAAGCTGGCTTACGGTATTGTGGTAAGGATTTCTTCTGTTTAACGCTTTTGGCTTGTTTAGGCGCAGCAATATGAACAGGAGCGCTTGTCTCCATGCCAAATAAATCTAATTGCTTTAACGGTTCTGCCATTTCCCAAAGGTAGGGCACAATTTAGTGGAACAAAGCCTTGTAAATGATTGGTGGATAAATTGTTAAGTATGCATTAATTTTGCTTATGCGCATTTTTATCCAACTTGACGATTTGTATCTATCTAATCCTAATGTATTGGAACCCTTGTTATTAGACCTTATAGCAATGGCAGCGCCTGAGCAATTGAATGAATTAGAAGTGTCGTATAAACTATATATAGTTTCTTCTCTAGCCAATCCTTCCGCTGATTTATCTGCAGAATGGATTCAGCCTGATCAAGTGGCTTCCTATACAACAGCAACTACTTCGAATACGTTGATCCATTTTGGCCCTGTGGCCGATTGGGGTAAAAAAATGAAATCCTTTTTCATTCCTTTATTCCTACCCCATTTAGATAGCAAGATTGGGTGGTTAAAAACAAAGCTTGAAAATAAAAGATTCATTAAAACACTACAAGCAGCATCTCAAGTATTGGCATTGGATGAGTGGCATGCAATCCATAGACCTGCAACAAAAAGAGTTGCCATTGAAAATGCGCCTTTGCCCAATTTTGAGTGGTCTCAATTGGCGCCAGTAAGGTCTGCCTTAACGGATGGAAATCAATACCTGCTTGCTTTTGTGGATGTTGAAGATATTATTCCTATTGTAAAAGCATTTTCGGTTTTTAAAAAATGGCAACTTAGTACCATGTCGCTTGTTTTTGTTTTGGAGTCGGAAATCGAAAGGCAAAAAGCGGCTACATTATTACTCGGTTATAAATACAGGGATGCAGTTGAATTAGTTACCGTCATTGATTTTAAATTAGAATGGATTGCGGCATCCTACCTTACCATTTTTAGCAGCATGAATAGTCATCGTTTCCAATTCTTGACTTATTCTATGCGTTATCAGATCCCCTTTTTATTACATCATGAGGCAAACAGCAATGCCTTTATTTTGCCCGATATGGCTGCAGCAGGCGAATACTTTGATTTCAAGGCCCCTGATGTTTTAGCAAACCATTTTAAGCTATACTATAAAGACGAAATGTATCGTGCTGCCAAGGGCGTGGAAGTGCAGAAAGCGATTCAAACTGAAATAAGCCGTTTTAAGGAAAAGGCGGCTATCAAATGGCCAAGGGACTTGATTTTGACCCGTTAAAATCGCCAATATTATTGTATTTTTGTGGCTCAATTTTTAAGTTATGCATGAGTCTTCTATTCAGGTAAAAATTCAATTGGACGAACAAAAAATCCCTCAATCTATTGATTGGTCGGCTACAGATAGTACCGCACAGGAAGCACAGGCTGCAAGGGCCATGATGCTGACTTTTTGGGACCCTACAGATAAAACAGCCTTACGCATAGATCTTTGGACAAAGGATATGATGGTAGATGAGATGGCAGATTTCTTTTACCAAAATTTAATGGGTATGGGTGATACTTATTTAAGAGCAACACAGGACAAAGCATTAGCAGAAGATTTTAAAACTTTTGCGAAATCCTTTTACAATAAATTTAGAGCAAGTCAAATAGAACAAGGCGCAAAATAATTACGCCTAACCATTAAATTTAAAATTATGAGTTTAGAATTAGATGTCATGTCTTTGATGAAAGACGCGATGAAAAATAAAGATGAAGCATTGTTAAGAGGTCTTCGCGCAATTAAAGCAGAAATTATAAAAGCAAAAACTGAACCAGGTGCAAATGGTGCAATTTCAGAAGATGCGGAAATGAAGTTATTACAAAAACTAGTGAAACAAAGAAAAGACTCATTGGCAATTTTTCAAGAACAAAATCGTGCAGACTTAGCACAAAAAGAAGCCGAAGAAATTGCAGTGATCGAAAAATTCTTACCAGCTCAAATGTCCGAAGATGAAGTAAAAGCCGCTATAGACCTAATTATTAAAGAAGTTGGTGCTGCGGGCCCACAAGACTTAGGGAAAGTAATGGGTGTCGCTTCAAAGCAATTAGCCGGTAAAGCAGATGGCAAATTAATTGCGACTGTTGCTAAAAACGCATTGACGAACTAATGAATTGGTTAGATTTATTAGCAGGTACTGTTTTGATCCTTGCATTTTTGCAGGGGTATCGTAATGGTTTTATAAAAGCCCTAATCTCTTTTTTCTCCTTATTGATTGGCGTAGTCCTTGCATTTCAATTTGCTGGATTTGTAGCTGGCTTATTAAAGGAGTACACAAAAATTACTTCCTATTGGCTTCCATTTATTTCCTTTTTATTGGTTTTATTGGCGGTGATGATTGGACTAAGATGGCTCACAAGAATTCTTCAGCAAACTGCCGATTGGTTAATGCTAGGTTGGTTGAATAAATTACTTGGAATGGTGCTTTATATTTTTATTTATGGCACTATGTTAAGTTCTTTTATCTACTTTATGAACCTTTTAGGGGTGGTAGAAAAATCGAAAATGGATAGTTCTATTAGTTATAGTTATCTGGCAAATTGGTGGCCCTATTTTATGGCAAAATTGAGTGAATGGCTGCCGTTTATCAAACAGACTTTAGGGCAGTTTTCTACTCAACTGCAGGAAAAGGTATTATAAGTGCATTTAATTTGAATTAAGTATCTTTATAGCAACCACTTAATTGTTAAAAATTTATGGAATACGAAATACAGAAAGAGGGTAAATTCGAATATGTTGAAGTAGGAACTGGGGAGCCCTTGATGCTTCTGCATGGTCTGTTTGGTGCGCTCAGTAATTTCTCCGACCTAATAGAAAAATTCCGACATACTCATAAAGTGGTTGTGCCTTTATTGCCTTTATTTGACCTTGACCTTTTGCATACCAGTGTAAACGGATTAGCAAAACATGTACAGCAGTTTATTGACCATAAAGGGTATGATCAAATTCATTTATTAGGCAACTCATTAGGCGGACATGTTGGCTTGGTATACATATTAAAACATCCAGAAAAAATTAAAACATTAACACTTACCGGAAGTAGTGGATTGTTTGAAAACGCGATGGGAGATTCCTATCCAAAAAGAGGGGACTACGAATATATTAAAGCTAAGACAGCTGCTACATTTTATGATCCAGCTGTAGCAACAAAAGAATTAGTAGATGAGGTTTTTGAAATCACAAACAGTAGAATTAAAGTGATTAAAATTATTGCATTGGCTAAAAGTGCCATAAGACATAACCTAGGAGAAGAGCTTGGACAAATTAAAGTACCAACGCTTTTGATCTGGGGTAAAAATGACAACGTTACACCACCATTTGTGGGAGAAGAATTCAATAAATTAATTCCAAATAGTGAATTGGCATTTATAGATAAATGTGGCCACGCGCCAATGATGGAAGTGCCAAATGAATTCAACGATATCTTAGAAAAGTTTTTAAAAGCAAACGCTTAAATTAAAACTATGTTAGCTGCTTCAATAACTGCACAAGGATTTCCTTTACTTCATTTAGAAGACAAGGTAAGCTTTGCATTGCAGTGTATGGAAGATTTTGATTTGCAAGAATTAGCCGTCGTTAAAGATGATTACTTTATAGGACTAGTACAAAAATCAGATTTATTAGATGCAGACGAGTCTGCGATATTGATGGCTTTATCCGATCAGCTTAAAAAAATAATGATTGCAGATACAGCACATTTTTTAACTGCATTAGATTTATTCTCCAAACATGAACTAAGCATCTTGCCCGTTTTGAATGAACAACAAGAATGCATTGGAATGATTCCTCAAAAAAGTTTAAATGATGCATTGGCCAAATTTTTAGGCGTTGATTTCCCAGGTGCTATTCTAGTTTTATCTGTTGCACCCTATCAATATTCATTAGCAGAGATGTCAAGATTGGTTGAGTCTAACAATGCACAAATACTGCAATTGAATAGTTATTTTGATGAAAAAAATGGTGCAATGATCATTACATTAAAAATCAATAAAGACGAAGCGCAAGCAATCATTGCTACTTTTCAACGGTACGATTATCAATTGGTACAATATTTTGGCAAGACACCATTGCACAATGATATTGAAGCACATTACCACCATTTAATGAATTACTTAGATGTTTAAATCCATTGGCTTCAAATGCCTATTCTTTTCTTTGATATGCATTAGTCAATTAGGTTATGCTCAATTTAGAATTACTGACATTGAAATAAAGGGCAATAAAAAAACAAGAGAATATATTATTAAGAGAGAGCTGCCTTATAAAGTTGGAGATGTTCTTTCTAAAGATTCATTGTCCTTGCTTAATACCATTGCACAGCAACAATTATTTAATACAGCGCTATTTTTAGAAACAAGCGTAACTGCGACACCACTTGATAGTACAAGTGTAAAAATTAATATTCAATTAAAAGAGCGTTGGTATTTTTTTCCGCTTCCTTATTTTAGATGGGTCGATAGAAACTTTAGTCAATGGTGGAATGAGCAAAATAGAAGCCTGGACAGGGTGAACTATGGTATTAATCTTAGACAGGGCAACGTGACAGGAAATAATGATAAATTAACAGTTGGCTATATCACCGGTTACACCCATCAAGCTTCAGTTAGGTATCAAATGCCTTTCATCGACAAGCAATTAAAATATGGACTTGGATTAGGATGGGCGCAGTTTAATCAAAAGGAAATCAATTATAAAACTGACAACAATAAACAAGTTTTTCTAAAAACAGAAGAGGCGATTAGAAGAGGTTACAGAGCGAATGTCAATTTAACCTATCGACCTAACTTATATGAAAGATTTGCTTTACAGGTAGGGCAGGGTAATGAATCTATTTCTGACTCTGCTTATGCTATTGCCCCTGATTTTTTACCGAATCATAAAAAAAGTTATTCTTTCTTAGACCTGAATCTTGCCTATTCAAAAGTGCGTTTCGATTACAATGCCTATCCAACAAAAGGGGCGAGTACGGACCTTGCTATTTTTCAAAGATTCTCTAAAGAGAGCAATTTAACTGCACTGCAATTTAGACAAGTAGTCGCTAAGCCAATATCCCCATCTAGGTTCCTTCTTGCAGAATCATTGACCATTGGAAGAATCATGCAACAATCAAATTATTCCGATCGAAAAATAATGGGTTACGGCTTGATGCAAATGAATGGTTTAGAATATTATGTGGTAGACGGGAATGCGGCCAGTTTATTTAAAGCTTCCTTCCATCAAAGACTTGGATCTTATACTGTCGTTAATCCAGTGACCAAAAAATTCCTCCCATCTGTTAAATATACTTTGTATCTGAAAGCATTTAGCCATTTAGGTTATGTGTATAGTCAAGAAAAAAGTAAAGGGAATCCATTGGCTAATAGTTTGTTAAGAACGGCCGGCATTGGATTAGACGTTATAAGTATCTATGACTTTGTGTTAAATATGGAGTATAGTATCAACCAATTGGGGGACAAAGGTTTATATTTGCACGGCGGAATTAATTTTTAACTTTGTTTCATGAATGTAGCCATTTATAGTAGAGGGGTAGACCTGGATCAACAACAGTCATTGATTGACTTGATTGCTGAGCTAGATCAACATGGCATTACCATTTATATTTTTGCAGATTTAATAAAAAAATTCAACTTATCTAATTTAGTATCTACACCAATGATTGCTTTCGAGTCTTCATTGGACCTGCATAATAATATTGATTGCTTAATCTCTTTAGGTGGTGATGGAACAGTATTAGATTCTATCACATTGGTGGGCGATACATTGATCCCTATTTTAGGCATTAACTATGGACGTTTAGGTTTCTTAGCAACCATTTCTAAGGATGAATTATCTGTTATGGTGGAGGCCTTGGTTAACAGGTCTTATGTAATTGACAAAAGAACATTGTTGCATATTGATAGCAGCATACCTGTATTTGATGGCAATCCATTTGCCTTAAATGAATTTGCGATACATAAACGTGATACTTCTCCAATGATCAAAATTCACACCTATTTAAATGGTGAATTTTTAAACTCTTATTGGGCAGATGGTTTAATCATTGCAACACCAACTGGTTCTACTGGCTATAATATGAGTTGTAATGGTCCTATTTTATTTCCTGAATCATCCAGCTTTGTTATTACTCCAGTTGCGCCACACAATTTAAACGTACGCTCTGTAGTTGTTCCAGACAGTTCGGTGATTTCTTTTGAAATTGAAGGGAGAACAGATGAATTAATTTGCGCGCTGGATGCAAGAAAAGAAATTGTTCCAATTAATATTCAAATTGCAGTGAAGAAAGAAAATTTCTGTGTGCATTTTATAAGACTAAATGAAAATAGTTATTTAACCACCTTAAGAACGAAATTGACTTGGGGATTAGATAAAAGAAATTAAGCATGCTAAAAAAAATATTACTATTAACAAGTTTTGTAGCATTTGTTGCTATTTCGAATGGACAACATTTGCAATTGCTCGAAAACAGAGGTGAAATTGGCGTGCATGTTGGTCGATCTGGTTTTATGGGCGACCATGTCCCAGATATTTTATCTAAATATTATATGGGTGGCTTGTATTATAAAAAACAATTCAATGACTATGGTGGTGTAAGGTTTAATTATGAAAAAATTCAACTTGGCTCAAATGATACATTGTCAAACAATATTTATGAGAAAAGAAGAGGGATGCGTTTTTCGCGTGATTTTCATGATATAAGTTTGCTTGGAGAATTTAATTTTACTAGGTATATGCCTGGTAATAAACGCTATCGTTTCACGCCTTATTTAGGTTTTGGGATCGGCTATATGTTACCTACTTCTGATGGCATTAAGCAATATGTATATTCTACTGCCACCCCATTTCTGATTGATTCAATTAGTTTACCTGAAGTTAAAAAAGCAAAAGGATTTGTGAATTTTCCAATTCAATTTGGTTTTAAATATAATTTATCTCAAAGATGGAATCTATTTGCAGAGGGGATTTATAGATTTATAAATGCGGATGATTTAGACTTTTTAGCTGATGGTGCATTGGTTGTTCAAACTCAAAGGGTTGCTTCTGTGCCCGTTGGCTCTACACCGGTAGTATATAATTATCAAGGAAGCAGATCTGGAAAGGATCAATTTTTCACTGTAAAAGTCGGCTTCTCTTATAATTTGATTAAAATTTATGGAGAAGAAAAGTTTAAGCCGGGTAAAAGGTCAAAACTAGCTGGCCTTAAAGCCAAGGAATCGGGTCAAAATAAGCCTGGATTCTTTAGTAGACTTAAATTTAAGCGCAAATAACCTGCTCATTTTCTTATTTTTACATCATGGAAAATTTGGATTTAAATAGGCTTCCAAAACATATTGCCATCATAATGGACGGAAATGGCAGGTGGGCAGAGGAGCAGGGTAAAGACCGTTTATATGGTCATTACCATGGTGTTATAAGCGTTCGAAAGGTGGTAGAAGCGGCTACAGAGATTGGTATTCAATACCTTACGCTATATGCATTCAGTACTGAAAACTGGGATCGACCTCAGGCCGAAGTACTTGGTTTAATGTCTTTATTTGTAGATACCATTAGTAAAGAGGTACCAGATTTACATCAAAATAATATTAGACTTCACTTTATTGGTAATTTAGATTTATTGCCAAATGAAGCCAGAGAAGCCCTTGCAAATGCAACTGAAAAAACTGCTCAAAATACTGGTTTACAATTAGTTATTGCATTAAGTTATAGTAGTCGATGGGAAATCATACATGCAGCTCAAAGCTTAGCTAAACAAGTAAAAGAAGGTCTTTTGGACCCTTCACAAATTAATGAAGCAGCCTTTGAACAAGCTTTATCTACGAGTAATTTCCCCGATCCAGAATTGATGATTAGAACGAGTGGGGAGCATAGAATTAGTAATTTTCTGCTTTTTCAACTTGCATATGCGGAACTTTATTTTACAGAAACCCGATGGCCGGATTTTGGCAAAGAAGCATTTGTCGAAGCGATTTTGGATTATCAGTCCAGAGAACGCCGTTTTGGCAAAACAAGCGCTCAAATCAACTTAAATAGTTAAAATTATTAATATGTTTTTTTGTCTTTTTAACAAAGACTTTGAAATATTACGAGTAATTTGCACCTCTTATAAATTATATATACTTAGCCCCACCAGCAGATGCAGAAATTGACCCAGTTTACTATAGGAATTCTATCCTTTCTTATCTTGTCCACCTCTAGTTTTGCACAAGACCAAAAACCGCAAGACTCAGTTAGCCAGATCAATGTTAAATTGCTGGGTATCTTAAATCAAAAAACACCTACTAAGTATAAGATTCGTTCAATTAAAGTTGTTGGTAATCAATTTTTTGATGAAAATTTATTGTTGTCTTTATCTACCCTAAATGAGGGTGACGAAGTTGCTTTGCCAGGAGGCGATAATTTTGCTAAAGCGATTCATAAATTAATGGATCAAAATTACTTTAGCGATGTAAGTGTTTATTTGACAGATGTGAAAGGAAATGAAATTGATGTTGAAATTAACGTGGTTGAAAGACCAAGATTGTCTCGATTTAATTTTACTGGGATTAAAAAATCAGAAACAGATGAACTTTCTGGTAAAACAGGTTTAACACCTAATAGAGTTGTAACAGATAATATGCGCATCACTGCGATAGAAGGCATTAAAAAGTTCTACGCTGAAAAAGGTTTTCAAGATGCTGCTGTTCGAATTAGAGAAACAAAAGATACCATTCGAAAAAATCAATTAGTACTTGAGTTTATTGTAACAAAAGGTCCTAAAGTTAGAATCAATAATATCAATTTTGGTGGCAACCTGATTGATGAAACAAAATTGAAAAAAAGTTTAAAAGAGATCCACGAAAAATCTCGATTAACCTTGTTCCCTGTAAATGATAAGCCAGCAATCGTTAAGACAACGCCTTATACTTTTGATCAATATTTAAAAGAGCGTGGTTACTTAACTTTTTCAAAGACAAAAAAGGTATTGAATCCATATGCAAGAATTGGATTCTCTTCTTCTAAATATGATATCAAGAAATACGACGAGAGTAAAGAAAATTTATTGAACTACTACAACTCATTGGGTTTTAGAGATGCTGTAATTGATAAAGACACAGTCTACCATAATGCAGTTGGGCATTTAAATATTGATATGCAAATCAAAGAAGGACGAAAGTATTTCTTTGGTAATATTACTTGGAGAGGAAATACAAAATATCCAGACTCTGTTTTGGCAAGTATTTTGAATATTAAAAAAGGAGACATCTACAATAGAGAAACCTTCTTTAATAAATTAGGAAAAACACCAACAGCTGAGGGTGGAGATATTAGTGGTCTATACCAAGATGATGGTTATTTATTTTTCAGTATTAATCCTATTGAAACTGCTGTTTACAATGATACCATCGATTTTGAGGTAAGAATGCAGGAAGGTCCGCAAGCAACGATCAAAACAATCCGAATCGCTGGGAATGATAAAACAAAAGATTTTGTTGTTCGTCGTGAAATTAGAACTGTACCTGGAGATAAATTCAGCCGTACTTTATTGATTCGTTCTCAGCGTGAAATTTCTCAGTTGAATTATTTTGACCAAGAAAAAATTAAAATTGATCCAATTCCAAATCCAGAAGATGGAACAGTTGATATCAACTATGGTGTGGAAGAAAAATCAAGTGACCAATTGGAATTAAGTGCTGGATGGGGTGGTTATATTGGATTGACAGGAACATTGGGTGTGACTTTTAACAACTTCTCTTCTAAAAATATTTTCAATAAAAAGGCATGGGATCCATTGCCAATGGGGGATGGTCAAAAATTAAGTTTACGTTTTCAAAGTAATGGTAAAGCATTTAGATCGACCAACTTCTCCTTTACAGTACCATGGTTTGGTGGCATAAAACGTAATACATTAACGGTAAGCGTTTACAATACAAAATTTGGTCAAACCTTTGATCAATTGACTGGTATGTTTGATCCGAACGCTGCTGATTCAAGGTACATTTCTACTACAGGAGCGACGGTTTCATTTGGTCGTCAATTATCTTGGCCGGATGACTATTTCTCTTTAAGTATGGGTGTGAACTATACGCGTTATACTTTAAAGAACTACGCAATTGATCCATTCAATCTTCCAAATTTTGACAATGGTATTGTAAACAATTTAAACCTTAGAATTGCTTTACAAAGAACTTCGGTAGACCAACCATTGTTCCCAAGAACGGGCTCTACATTTATGTTGAGTGGTCAATTGACGCCTCCTTATTCTTTGTTTGATCCAAACTTCGCGACTAAACAAAATCCATATGAATTATTAGAATACCATAAATGGCGTTTTAATGGTGAATGGTATGTGCCATTAGGTAAGCCTGCTGGAGAAGACCGTAACAAACAATTTGTTTTGAAATTTGCAGCGAAATATGGTTTCTTAGGAAGGTATAACCAAGACTTAACGGTATCTCCATTCGAGCGTTTCCAAGTGGGGGATGCCGGTTTGAGTAATCAGTTTGCATTATTAGGATATGATATCATTGCACAAAGAGGTTATCCAGTGTATGAGTCTTCTAATCCTAAAATCAATCCTGATCAACAATCTTCAAGACAGAAATTTACTATTTTTAACAAGTATGCAGTAGAAGTTAGATACCCATTAAGCTTAGCTGCTAGTAGTACCATTTATGCATTGGGCTTTTTTGAAGCAGCCAATGGTTGGTATAGCATGAAGGAATATAATCCATTTAAATTAAGAAGGTCTGTGGGTGTAGGTATGCGTTTTTTCCTACCTATGTTTGGTTTACTTGGATTTGACTATGGTATTGGTCTAGATCGTATAGATGGAACCAACTCCTTAAAAGATGCTGCTAGATTTACCTTCATGTTAGGATTTGAACCAGAATAAACCGAACGTTTAAATACAAGAATTATGAAATTGCAAAAAATGTTTTTATTGGGTGTGTTGATGATGAGTTTGTCATTTACTGCAAAAGCACAATCAAAATATGCAGTCATCAATACCAAGTATATTTTAGATAGAATACCAGAGTATAAGGAAGCAGACAAGAAATTAAAAGCTTTAGGGGATCAATGGCAACAAGAGATTGACGAAAAGCAAATGGTCTTAGACAAAATGTATAAGAACTACGAAGCGGAACAATTCATGTTATCGGAGGACCTAAGAAAAAAGCGTGAGGATGAGTTATTTATGAAGGAAAAGGAATTGAGAGACTTGCAAAAAAAGCGTTTTGGCTACGAAGGCGATTTGTTCAAAGAACGCCAAAAATTAGTTAAACCTATTCAAGACAGAGTGTATAATGCAGCTCAAAAAATGGCTACTGCACGTTCGTATGACTTCATTTTGGATAAAAGTGAAGGAATTACCATTATATTTGCAGACCCGAAGTTGGATAAAAGCGACGATATTTTAAAAGATCTTGGGGTCATCAATAATTAAACAAACAAACAAAAAATAGACAATGAAGAAAGTTTTATTTGCAGCCATCTTGTTAGTGGCATGTTCTTTCGGTAACAGTGCAACAGCACAAACTAAAATTGGTTATTTCGATGACCAAAGCGTAATCGCTTTATTCCCTGGTATCCAAGAGAAATTAGATACTGTTTTAAATTCTTATGCTAAAGATTCTTTACAAGATGAGTATAACTACACTTTGAAGGATTATCAAGTAAAAGATAGCATCTACAGAAGAGATTCTGCTGATTTGTCTAAAAGACCAAAGGCTTTACAAATGGCAACAGACGATTTAAATCGTTTAAAATACAAGTTGATCAACTGGCAACAGTACCAACAACAAATGATGGAGCAAAAACAAGAGTCTTTGTTAATGCCTTACAGACAAAAAATTGCGCAAGCTTTAAGTGAAGTTGTTGCTGAGCAAAAATATAATTTAGTATTAAAGGCAGACGCTTTGTCTCCTTATGCTCAACCTTCTATCGCAGACAACTTAACGATCCGTGTTGCTTTAAAATTAAAGCTTCCAGTTCCTAAGGAAATCGAAGATGCTTTCAAAGCAGCTACAGGTGGCGCCGCTAAACCAACAGCAGCTCCAGCAAAAAAGGGGTAATATTTTAATCAATATATACTGAATACACCCCGTTTATACAACGGGGTGTATTTGTTTAAGCGCGTTACTTAAAGGGAATCTATATTTTATGCAAGCACCCATTGGCGTTTTTGATAGTGGTTATGGTGGACTCACCATCTTAAAAGAATTGAAGCAACAATTGCCTCAGTATGACTACTTGTATCTTGGAGATAATGCGCGCGCACCTTATGGAACTAGATCATTTGATACTGTCTATCAATACACTTTAGAAGCGGTCGAGTGGTTTTTTAAACAAGGTTGCTCTTTGGTGATTTTAGCATGTAATACTGCTTCTGCAAAAGCACTTAGAAATATCCAACAGTTAGATTTACCTACTATTGCACCTGACAAAAGAGTGCTTGGAGTCATTCGTCCAAGTTCAGAAGTGCTTGGTCAATATTCTAGCTCTCATCACTTAGGAATTTTAGGAACGACCGGAACGGTTCAGAGTGAAAGTTATCCAATAGAGTTAGCAAAATTTGCCCCAGAAGCTACGGTTTTTCAACAGGCTTGTCCAATGTGGGTGCCTTTAATCGAAAATGGGCAATATGATGGTCCTGGAGCTGATTATTTTGTTAAGCTATACATTGATCAATTATTCGAACAATCGCCCAAAATCGACACGGTTTTGCTTGCATGCACCCATTATCCATTAATGGCTGGTAAGATTCAAAGCTTCTTGCCGGCTGGGGTGAAATTGGTGACTCAAGGGGATATAGTTGCTAAAAGTTTGGCGATTTACTTACAAAATCACCCTGAAATTGACCAAAACTGTAGCAAAAATGGTCAATTAAGCTTTTTTACAACAGACAACCCTACCAGCTTTGAAGAACAGGGAAGTTTGTTCTTTGGTCAAAAAATTGCTGCAAATCATACAGATTTAGCTTAAAAATTCAAAAAATACCCTATTTTTGCCGTCCTTTCACAGGTAGTGGTATGGTGACTGCTATAAGAACGGATTTAGAATATAAAGTATTAAACCTCAAGGGCAGATAGGA
>JACCDU010944291.1_pt1 | contig 19699 bp, 16 predicted proteins | sample 7446081 | NCBI WGS metagenome assembly JACCDU01 (sample SAMN15323447, study PRJNA562643) | freshwater metagenome | isolation source: river surface water | place: USA:Blue River Watershed | collected 2017-08-17
GCAATAAAAGCAACTCTACGCGGCTGAGTGCTAACAGTTGCTTGTTTGGTAGGTGCTCAGGCGATATTTAAAAAGTGGAGCAGCAGACTGTTAACGCAGATACCGACCGTTCGTATCCTTCCTTGCCCGCCAGTAAAAAGACCTCAAACCTGCTCAGCAGGGTTTGAGGCAGCTTCAGGCCTCGCACCACGCGGGGCTTTTTGCTTTGGGCTCCTGACTGCGACCTGCGGAGTTGGCCCGGCAAAGTCGTCTCAAACCCCGTTTGTCTCAAAACCTCATGACTTTTTCGGACTTGGTTCCGAGCTGTGAATTTGCATGTTTCCGCAAAACAGGCTTTGAACCAAGCTGAATGAAATTTTGTTGTTAAGTACGTTTTGAAGCATGAACTCTGTACCTGAATTTCAGCAAACTGTGTGTTCGGGTCTATATCCAATAAAGCTTCTCGACGGGGGTTGGCTACATCGGAACATCTGGGTAAAATGAGTGACGAGAAATCACTCATTTAACCCAGCGAAAAAAATATGACATCTGAAAAAGATGACCTTGAACTCATCAACAAACTTTTGGAAATTTACGACCAAAAGTTCTTGGGTGAATATTTAAATCAGATCTCTCCTGATCAGTGGTGCCGGGAGACCATCAATCGATGGGTCAAAGGAAAAGCTTCTCCTAGATTAAGTCACCGTGAGTTTGAGGCTTTGCTGGAGCTTTTCCCTAAGCCCCCACTGAACCATCCAAACTACGATTTTGAATTTATTGATTTGTTTGCTGGAATTGGTGGCATCAGACGTGGTTTTGAAATGGCTGGCGGCCGTTGTGTATTTACAAGTGAATGGAATAAATATGCAATCAAAACCTACAAGGCTAATCATTACTCTGAGCCGGGTAAGCATACTTTTAATGAAGATATTAGGGCAGTGACACTTAGCGACAAGGATGACGTTTCAGAAGCGGATGTTGTGAATAGCATAAATACGCTCATTCCTGATCATGATGTGCTGCTAGCTGGATTTCCATGTCAGCCGTTCTCAATAGCGGGTGTATCCAAGAAAAATTCACTTGGTAAGGCCCATGGATTCGAATGCAAGACTCAAGGAACACTGTTCTTTGATGTCGCAAAAATCATTGAAGTAAAAAGACCCTCGGCATTTTTGTTGGAAAACGTTAAAAACCTAAAAAGTCATGACAAGGGTAAGACATTTAAAGTAATCATGGAAACTTTGGATGAGCTTGGTTATTGGGTCGCAGATGTTGAATCTGGCTCCCAGTCTGATCCAAAGGTAATAGATGCCCAACATTTTGTACCGCAGCACCGGGAACGTATTGCACTAGTTGGATTTAGAAAAGATCTAAATGTTCATGAGGGATTTTCGCTTAAGGATATTAGTAAGTTCTATCCAAAAGTAAAGCCCGTGTTGGGCGACATATTGGATTCTGAATTTGATGAAAAGTACATTCTTACGCCCAAACTGTGGGAGTATCTTTTTAATTATTCAATTAAGCACAAGGCGAAGGGGAATGGATTTGGTTATGGGCTTGTGGGAGCGCATGACGTAACCAGAACTCTTTCCGCAAGATACTACAAGGACGGTTCGGAAATTCTCATTGATCGTGGCTTTAATCCTAGTAAAGACTTCTATAGTCCCAAAAATCAGAAAAACAGACCGCGTCGACTAACGCCACGTGAGTGTGCAAGACTTATGGGATATGACGACGCGGGGGAAGCAAACTTCAATATACCCGTTTCAGATATGCAGGCTTATAAACAGTTTGGAAACTCCGTCGTGGTTCCGGTATTTGCTGCTGTCGCAAAGCTGATGAAACCGCGTATCAAGCAAGCCGTTGCTGTGAAGAAAAAACAGAACAGATGACAGATGTACATTCACCTGTCGTTCGTTCGAAGAACATGCAGGCGATACGTTCAAAGAATACTCGTCCAGAAATTACTGTCAGAGCACTTTTACACGCCGCTGGCTTTCGGTATCGGCTTCATGTCGTCACGCTACCAGGAAAACCAGATTTGGTTTTTCCAAAATATAACGCTGTAATTATGGTGAACGGGTGCTTCTGGCACGGGCATAACTGTCAGTTTTTTAAATTGCCAGCAACACGGAATGAATTTTGGAAGCTAAAAATTGAAAAGAACCGAGCCAACGATGAGAAGGCATTACTTGCTTTAAAGGCTTCAGGTTGGTGGGTTGCTACAGTTTGGGAGTGCGCATTGCGTAAACAGAAATCAGATGCGTTAGACGGCGTGACTCAAACACTATGCGACTGGCTTAGATCTTCAGATGTCTCCGTTGAGTTGCCAGCAGGAGAATTGATTAGTCAACACTGATGCAAATAGTCTTTGTATTTTTATGGAACTCAAGGGCCAAATTTTTAATCTGATTTGGCAGGTTTTACCAATAGACTTTTAAGCTCTTCAACTGATAAAGGTGGATTTTTTCTATGCATCATTGCGTGGCAATTACCGCACACGGGTACAAGATCAATTACCGGATCGACTCGATACTCTCCTCCCATTGAGGAGACAGGAACTCTGTGATGAACCTCAATGTAGTCTTTACCTATTTGCCCATAAAAAGATCCGAAATCAAAACTACAAACTTGGCAGATTGGTCCGAAATGTGAAATACAGGCAGCACGGTTTGCTGGACTTCGCTCGTATTTGTTGACAACGATTTGAATTTTCGCGCCTTCTGGCAGACCTGCTTCTAACCCCTGCATCACTTCTGCAACGTCTTCTACTTGGAGCAGTGAAAGTACTAGACCAAAACAAGTCGATGCAGCTTCTAATGCAAGGTTCTGATATTGTTCTTGCGAGGGCTTGCTACTACCTAAGCGCTTGTCACAATCAATCTCAAGTTTTGTCCAGTCGCCATTTGGCAGATCTTTAGGCGAGTCAATGTGATTTCCGTTCACGCTGATAGAAAGTCGAAATCCATCAGCTACAGCTTTCTCTGCCAAAGTTGAAAATGTCGACTTTGCTTCCTCATCCGCTTCAGCCATATGCCTAAGCAGACTTCGAGTGAACGCATCGGCCTTGAAACTGGCTTCAATCAGGCGGGGTGTCCTGGCAAGAACAATGCCAAAACCATTGGGATATTCAAGATCAATAGGGCGAAGTACAACGAATGTTCCGCCATCTATTTCCTCGTTACCACCTGATACACCAAGGCCAAAACGTGTCTGAATTTTTTCAGCCAGTTCGCCCGCATCGAGCATAGTCATTACAGCGCCCCCGCCTCCGGTGGATCAGGAAGATCTGCAACGAGCTTTTTAAGGTTTCTGGAAACCTCTATTCTGAATTCTTCAAATGCGTCTTTGTTTTCGTCGTTTACGTTATTTAATTCAGCTTGAGCAAGTGCCCACAGCATGAAGTCCAGAGCTTGTACTACAACGCTGTCGCCCTTGCTCGGAAGATATGCTTTTGGATAAAAGGGATGCCCGGTATTTAAGGTTACACCTGCACCACCGTTGATGAGTGCTGGTTCCCAAAGTACGCCGTTATCAAGCGTACCGCTTGTTGAGATATGCATCAGGCTCGGTTCGTTAGTCGTAACGATCTTCAGCTTGGTTGTGGAGTGGCCAGAATTGTTTGTGATACCAACTTCGCCATTTGCGGAATTTACATCGGTTACTGTGGCAACCTTCAGAGCCCCAACCTTTTGATGAATCGCATTTCCTGAGGCTGTATGTAACAGTACAGCAGATCCAGTGATCGCTCCAGCGGCCCCTTTTCTGTATCTCGTCTCAGCCTCTCGACGGGGGGCGGCTAGAAAAGTGTCCCGCAACCATTCGTAAAGTTGTTCATTGAGAAGGATTCGCGACTTCTTGATATCTACCTGAAACGCATCATCGAGCTTGTGGTCAAACGATAGCTCGACGCGAAGCAGCGAGAAGTGCGGTTCTTGTTTGTACATCCCCAACCAGTCCGGTCCATGAATAAGGCGGTTCTCACGGTAAACGTAGACACCTTGGCGCTCATTGGAAATTTTGGCTGCATTCCGGTTCTCAGTGGAGGAGAACTCTTCTTTTCTAGGAAGAATAAATGCACGAATAGAAAACGTGGCACTTTGTCCGTTGGTTAGCTGAACCGGAATGGTTTTGTCCACCGCTGGAGCACTCACCTCCGCAATACAGAAAGGATCCCACGCACTTACAGGCGCGCCGTTTAGCTTGATAGTGAGTGTCCGTGACCGAGCATCACTGGGGTCCAGAAATCGTTGGTACACCGTAGCAATATGTTCCCTTAGGGACTCTTCCTGGCGTTTGAGCGCATTTTTTAAGGGCTTGCCATCAGGTCTTGTGTAATCAGAAAGCAACCGGTCTACTTTTTCCCAAATGACAACCGTTCCTGATTTCTCACGTGCACTTTCATTTAGTAATTGAACTTCGTGAGGTGCAGCAGACGCCAGTTCGAGTCCCCAACTATTTGACTGACCCAAAAAATCTAGATCCCATGCAGCGCGCAGAGCAGTTGACTGTCCATCAGGACGTGAAACCAATGCTAGACGCTTGCAAAAAGCGGTGGACGCGGTTTTAAGGCCCAAACCGAATTTTCCTAAACTGGCTGCATCTGCACGTCTCTTGGATCCGTATTTCATCGCGTTGATGAGACCATCTCTGTCCATGCCGCAGCCATCATCTGCGACTGAAACTGAAATATTTCCAATAAAGTCCGCGCCAACACGGACGTCCACATTTGAAGCGCCAGCTGCAATAGAGTTGTCGATAATGTCGGCAATCGCGGTATTGAATTCATATCCAGTGTCACGTAGGCCTTCACTTATACGGGCTACGTCTGGTTGGACTTCAATAGTTTCTGTTGTCATTTTTGTGGCTCCTTGTTTCAAGAATTAATAATTTTCCAGCCGCCGCTGAGTACCAATACTCCGTCATCGTTGAGCTTTGCTGAAGTGCTATTTGCACGAATGTGATCGACGAAAATTGATCCATTTTCATCTTTTGAGAATGTGAGATCGTCACCAACTTTTGCATCGATAGCCCGTAAATACTTCGTCATGCATGTAAGGCGGTATTCGTTTCGGGTTCCACCGAAAAGCGCATTGTTGTAATAAATGAAGTTAAATTCCCATTTCGAGCCGTCGGCAAGTTCGCGGACTAACAAAGTCATTCTGGGGTTTTTGATCGCAGCATTCAAATCAGGGAAAAATGACAGAATATCTTTTGCTTTTGGTACAAGAATTCCTGCTTGATGTGCGCCGTTGATGCCAATGTCATTGGCACTCAGTTTCTTTGAAATTGTGGTCGTCATTTTTCGTTTTCCTGAAATTTTGACAGTGGTGAAATTTGTAAGGCTTTAACTATTATTGATGCGTCAATTTCACCTTCGTGACCAACAACAGCCTCTGTTGCCAAGCCCCGTTTGAATTGGGCGCGATCAAGCATGACCTCTTCAACGCTGTCCGCGTAATACAGGTGGTGAATTGTCACGGGTAGTTTTTGTTTACGACGGTATGCTCTTGCTGACGCCTGATCCGTGAGCGCCGGATTCCATTCCGGGTTGTAATGAATTACGTGGTTGGCCGCTGTAATGTTTAAGCCTGCACCTGCCGCCTTTGGATTCAAAAACAACGCTCCATATCCGTTGAATGCATAAAACTGATCAACAGTTGGCTGCCTCTCGGTAACGGGCACTCGTCCATCAATAAATCTGAAAAAACCAGCAGGCCAACGCTGAGGGATGTCACGCATGAACAGATCAGCCATCCCTTGGTAGGTTGTAAACACAAGAGCTTTTTGGTTGGACTCAAAAATCTCAGTGAGCAGTTCCAAAAGTCGGATGTACTTGTCTGCATCTTGGGATGGATCGCCTAGAGCCTCACTGACGAGGCTTGGATGTGTGCAAAACATTCGCAGTCGCCCGGTCGCAACCATGCCTGCAGCAGGTCCGTATTCAGACAGAGTACTCAGTCGTAGCGATTCATAGGCAACCGCAAGTGAAGGACTCATCGTAATTGCCTGAGGTACTTCGATCTTCTCAGGCAAATCTTTTGCTACGTCCCTGACTTTTCGCCTTAAAAGAATTGGCGAGACAATTGGGCTTAGCCGACTTGCGTCATTGAGATCATCTGTAAAACTTGCCCGGAACTCGTTCACCGATCCGAGTAATCCGGGTAGCGCAAAATCGGCAAGCGACCAAAGATCGTCTAGTCGGTTTTCAACAGGTGTCCCTGTGACAGCTAAAGAGACTCTGCGGGGAAGTCGCTTGACAGATTTTGTTCTTTGCGCGTCCGGGTTTTTTATCGCCTGTGCCTCATCAAGCACCAATAAGTTCCATTCGACTGACCCCAGCAAAGGTTCATCCCGAATAGCTGTATCAAACGATGTCACTACAACATCAAATGGCCGCAGTCGTTCTGCAATACCGGCTCTACCCGGTCCTGCATGAACGTGTACGCTGAGTGAAGGGGCGAACTGAGCAATTTCTCGTCTCCAGTTTTCAACGATAGTAGCTGGCGCAACTACCAGTGACGGAGTACAGCCCCGATTTCTTTCAGATAGTAGCAATGCGATGACTTGCAGTGTTTTTCCAAGTCCCATCTCATCGGCAAGAATGCAGCCAATTTCCTGCTGAGCAATCACTTGCAAAAAACCAACGCCGTCAACTTGATACGGGTAAAGCTGAGCATTAAGGCCTTGAATGTCACCGATCCTGCAACCCGCAGCAGATGCAACATCGGAAGCAATAACTGCAGATTCATCAATTAGTCTTGCTGGTGCATCTTTTGTACTTCGTAACTCGATTAATTTGCCGAATGAAAGTACCTCCCCCTCAACCACACCGCGAGCAGTCAACCAGTCCTTTGCAGATTTGATTGCGTCTGTACTAACGGGGTACCATTTACTATCAATAATTATTTGATCGTAACCATCGGGCAAATCGCAGTACTCACTGTCTGTCCAGACGCCAACTTTTACGCTTATAGAACTGGTCGTGATATTACTTATTCGAATTGCTGGCTCAGCTGGGAATCGAGAGAAAACTAATTTTGGAAATGTAGCGATCAAAGATGCTTCAATTTCATAAGCGTGTGCTTTTTTTATGTCTGAAAAAATTTCCGAGTAAATTTCCATTGCACTTGGATAAATAGAAACGCCTTCTTGATCTGCTATTGAGATCCGATTGTCTTTTTGAATCCATTTCGCTTTTTTCATTTCAGAGCTCCCACTGTTTGAGTGCCAACGACATTGGTTGGCTTGGTAGGAGCATCTACCCAGAGGCAGTCATTCAAAAATTTAAAAATATGTGATTTCAATAGAAAAGCCAGCAGCTTTTCTCCGCTCATTTCATAAATTTCTTTGCATCCCTCATGCCAAAATTTACTGATACGTTTCAATAAAATCTTTGTCAAAAAATATATCTTGGAGTTGATCGCATCCAAAGAGTTGAGAGAAATTTTTTGTGAGGTTGTCATTAGATTTCTGTTCTTTTGATTTCTAAAACTTGGAAAGTCTTAGACGCACTGCCAGCCAAGTGAAGTGCAACTTCATCTCCAATAACAGCCCCAAGTAATGCTTGCGCAAGAGGACGACTTTCATTAACGATGCCGTTTACAAAGTCATCTTTTCCGTGGGTAATCTGAACGGTCAGCACATCGTTAGGATTGGCTAAATCAACATAACGAATAACATCCCCTACTTCAATTTCCAAGTCGTCCTCGGTATCAATAAGAACAGCACTAACCGCTTCTCGATCTGTCTCAGCTTGAGTCGCCTGTTCAATTTGTTCGGCAGCCTTACTTGTTTGTGTTGCAGCTTGCCCCGACACATGGCCTTCTTCGATCCAGGCTTCGCCAGAGGCGTGCTCAGGCTTCCAGCTTTGTCGCAAATCCTCAAGGAAGCTGATGAGCTTCTCAGTTTCTTGCCTTGGGGTGCGGAACCAGTCCGTAGACCAAATGCGCCAGATGCGACCACGCCAACCCAGAGATTCCAGGATTTCTTGGCGAATACGATCGCGATCTCTGACGGATAGTGCGGAGTGGTAGGTGGCTCCATCACACTCAATTGCGGCTAAATATGAACCCTGTGAATCAGGATGTTTGACTGCAATATCAATGCGATATCCGGCAACACCAAGCTGCGGAGTAACTTCATAGCCTCGCTGCTTAAGCACATCCATGACAGATATTTCAAAATCACTATCTGCCTCACGACCTGTTTCTTCGACCGTGGCCAATGATCCTGTTCGTGCGAATTCAAGGTAATTTCGCAATGCTTTAGTGCCGTCGGGTGTTGTCCCATCCATAACGATGTCTTCAGGGCGCATCGACGTGTAAAGCGCAATAGATCTTTTTGCTCGTGTGAACAAAACGTTAAGTCGTCTCCAACCTCCTTGGCGACTGATTGGCCCGAAGTTCTGACGAACTGCACTAGAGCCGGGAGGTTTACCAAATGTGGTTGAGATGATGATCGAGTCGCGCTCATCACCTTGAACGTTCTCGAGGTTCTTGATGAACAGGGGCGCGCCTTCCGTGATCCAGTTTTCACGATACGTATCTGCACCACGAACGGACCTGAGGCGTTCTTCCAGCAACTCAGCAATTAGGTCGCGCTGCTTGATGTTCAGCGTAACAATGCCGAGAGATTCATTGGGGCGGTTTGCGATGTGCTCAACAACCGCATCCACAACTCGCTTGGCTTCGCGCAGGTTGGTTTGATTTTCGTAAATGGCGTCAGCCAAGTAAACAGCACGTACACCCAGCTTTCCACCTTGCCCATAAGGCGAAGGAAAGATGATGAGGTTGCCACGGTAGAAGCTCTGATTTGAAAAAGCGATCAGCGAATGATGCTGCGAGCGGTAATGCCAACGCAGCGACCGGGTCGGCCTGAAATGGGAAGAGCAGACATCCAAAATGCTTTCGGCGTCAGTGGTAGTGAATTGATCCTCGTTACTTTCGCCATCCTGTGACATCCGGGAGAAAAATGATGTTGGTGGAAGCTGCTTTGGATCGCCCACAACCACTAACTGGCCGCCGCGAGCAATAGAGCCAATTGCTTCTTCAGGTTTCAACTGGGACGCCTCGTCCATGATGACGAGATCAAACTTGATCACGCCTGGGGTCAAGTACTGAGCCACAGCTTGAGGCCCCATCATGAAGCAAGGCTTCAAAGCCTGGATAGAGCCACCTGCACGGGTGAGAATTTTCCGAACAGGCATGCGTGGACGTTGCTGGGGCATGAGGTAGTTCAAAAGAACCATTTCAGTGCGATCATCTACACGGGCACCACTTTTTCCGGGTGGAGGTGAAGCCTTGCTTGAGCATTCATAGGCGATTGCTTTGCCGCGCAGTGAAATGATTTCTCTATCCAATCGCTTGAACTCTTCACGGATCTGGTTGTGCTTCAGTCCTGTGAATCGACCCAACTCAGGAATATTTCGGAATGCGTCGCGTGTGATCGTGCTGTAGGTGCAGTAAGCGTAGGCATCGGTAATCTCGTCGGGCTTAATGCGTTTCTTTTCAAGGAGTTCCACGAACTCGTTCAGGGTCAACTCACTTGCTTCTTTGCGTCGGGTGAGATACAGCGACCAGGGAATCAGAATTTCCTGATCCTGTACTGCCTTTTGAACAGCTGCGTGTAGAGCACTGGCAAACAGCTCCAGGTCTTCGTCTGCTGGTGCTCCCGTCCAGATGTCAATTTCAAACTTGCCGAACTGGCTCAGAGTGTTGTTCAAGTTCTCTACGTGTTGTAGTCCCGTATGAACATCCTCCAATGCCGCAACTAATGTGCGACAAGCCTCGATCGGGTGTCCCGAGCGCAGCTTGTACTTGATCTGTGGCAACAAGTTGAGACCGTCGATACTTTGACCGAACGAAAGTGCTTCGACAGCAGTTGAGCAATCTGTGTCCACTCCCAAGTAGAGGTCGCCAAGAAGCGCCTTGACTCGATCATTGGCTTTAATCTGAGACTTCAGTGCCGAACGCTCCAAAGCCGCATCGCAACCGGTAACTACCTGGTTGAAGTTGGCCTGGCTTCTTACCTCCAAATCGAGCCACTCAAATCTGTCCTTGAGAGCTGAGGTAAATTCCCCAGTCTTTCCAAGTACCTTTTCAATCAAATGGCTTCCGCTGAACTCAGATAGTCGCTTGAGTTTTTCGTTGATGCTCTTGAAGGCTGAGATTGCAGTTGTGATTTCCAGTTTGACTGCTGAGAATTCACGGCGCAGGGCACGGGCCTGGTCGGCCGTGAAGCTGATTGGATCGATCAGTACAGCTTGGATATCTTCAGATGCGACTTTGATTCCCCGATTCCACTTTGCCAAAGCGAGGTATCCCTCTAAAGGCGACGGTGTCGTTGGCGCAGGCAAACCAATGAACTGTGTCCAGATTGGAGAGGCCTTCCACTGTTCTTTGAGACCCAGTAGTTTGATAATTTGCTCGAGCTGTTCCAGTCGCTTTTGGCCAGGCATTTTTAGCTTGGTGCGCTGCAAAGCTTTATGCAGTCCTACGGCTTTGCGCCAATCACCTTGGAAGATCCGATACCAAGCATCGCCTTGGCGCAGCGTCAGGATTGCTTGCTTGATGTCTCCTTCATGCGGCAAGGTGTCCACATAAAGTGAATCGCCCAGTTCCTTCTCGAGCCCAGTCCATTCAGCTTGGAGTGCAAGCAATTGATCGATTGCTTGAACAGCGCCATCGCGAGTCAGACCGGGAGTCTGAAGATGAAAGTGCTCCTCTGGGGCATCCAGTATGAGATCTGTGAAGCTGAGTAATTGCTCCAGCTTTTGTTTCGAACCGTCATAGGGAATATTTTTCCCGCCTAGAAAACTTATGACAGCAAGATTAGCCGCCGAGAGCTTACCTGCCGTCTCAACAAGTTGTTGGTGAAGACTTTGCAGTTCGTTGAGGGTGCCCAGCTCAGTTCCAAGGCTATCGGCTTGACGCTTCAGACTCTTCAAATCATCTGTGACGGACTGGGTGACACTAGATTCCAATTTGAGAGCTTCATTGACGGCGCTCTCTAAGCTGTGGAATTGTTCGACCTGTTTCGCAAACGCTTCAATTGTTTTTGCTGCTACTGCGCCAGTCTCGTCGTCTTCGAAGAAACCAGGGATTAGATGCAGTGGGAGTTGTTGATTCGCGGTTTCAAGTAAGCGTTTGAGCACAGCCAACTGCTCTCCGCTGAACGCCAATGAGAGGTTGTGGACCCGCCCCCCGAGAACTTGCGATAAGTGCTTTGAGGCATCCACCAAAGCCTTCGCCCAGTCATCGGCAGCTTCAAATAGCTGTGCGAGTTTGACCTCGTCACCTGGAATCAGCCGCTCGGGGTAAAAGCCCCAGAAAGTGCAGCTTTCATCGAAGCCACCAACTGACTTGTATTGAGAGTCAAGGTAGCCGAGACAGTCCATGCGGCGACCGAACTCAAATTCGGAAATCTGAGTCGCGTCACTGATGTTGATCTGGCTCAACATGCTTTCTTCGTTGCTGAGGCCTTGGCGGTGCTTTTCTGCACGCCACATGATTTGATGGAGCGTCAATCCAAACGCGTTATGAGCGATGGAGTTGATCAGGTCTGTATAGGTTTTGAGATCTTTCCGATGAGCTTCAAGCTGTTGCTGCAAACGAGGAAGGTCATTGGGGTGGTTGGGCCGGAACGTTGTTCGTTTGGCGATTTCCTCCAAGACCCGTTTTTTGTTAGTTTTGTTGCTGTGCAGTTCAAGAACAAAAGGGTCAAGCCCAGCAAGAGAGAGTCGATTTTTCACGACCTCAAGAGCTGCCAGCTTCTCAGCTACAAACAACACCTTTTTGCCTTCGGCAAGACAAGCAGCGATCAGGTTCGTGATGGTTTGTGACTTGCCTGTGCCGGGAGGACCTTCGATGACCAGGTTTTTCTTGAGTGATAAGACATCAATAAGGGCACTGTGCTGGGAGCTGTCGGCGTCGTAGACCAACGGAATACTCGCTCCAGGGCCTTCCTCCACCAGATGTTCTTCAGCTAGGCTGAAACCTGCTCCACCTTCATCAGCACTACCTTCAAATACTTCGCGAACGATTGGGTGATCGATCAGGGCGTTTTCATCGCCGTTTGATGGCCATTTGGTTGGATCCAAGTCTCGAACCAGCAGCATGTTGCTGAAACTGAGCAAGCACAAAGAAACGCGATGTTTCACAGCAAAGCCGGGTTGCTTTTTGATGATTTCCTGAATCTCGGCAAAGTAGCAGTTGACATCAATCTGCTCTTCAGCAAGCTCAGGCAATACAAGCCCAAAGTCGTTGCGTAACTTCTCGCGCAGTGAGAGGTTTTCTGAGATGTCGTCACCGGTGTACTGCAGGGAGAACTGCTGGATTCCCGCAACTTCCTTCTTTAGCAGAGTCACAGGTACGCTGATCAATGGGGCGGTAAACGACTTATCGCTATCTCGTTGATCTGGGAATTCCAAGAAGCCGAGCACCAAAAACAGCATGTTCGCGCCGGTTTCCTCAATCGCCAGTGTGGCTTCGCGCTCAATCTTTCGGCAGTGCTTAGCCAGATCGTCAGGGTACATCAGTGCTCTGACATTTGATTCATCAGAGTCTTCCCCTTCGCTTGAGATGTCGTAGCCCGTTGAAACACCTGCAGACTTGGCCCAGTCACGAGGTTCAGGCCGCTGCAATCGACCATTGCGTTCAACCCAGTCTCTGCGAGCGGGTTCCGGCAGCCCAAGAACGCTAATGGTGGCCTTGTTGTTAGCTTCAACCAGTTTTTGATAGATGGCTGCGGGGTGTCCTTCTACAAACTGTAGAGACTTGCCTGCCGTGTGCTTGAAGTTAATTAGGCGGTTACGCCCTGTCAGGTCGAGCAATTTCAGGCGTAACTGCTCAAGCGCGGAGGTTAGTGGGGATGCACTGTCGCTCATGCCTGTCCTTTTGTTCTTTTGAAACCCGGAGCCAAGTCAGCGCTTTCAACGCCGTACAAAGTTTGAGGATTACTGAGCCACAAATGGTGCTCTTTGGGGTCAAGGCTGTGCTCAGTTGAACAATCAACTGACCATCGTCTAAGGGCATAACCAACAAGTGGGGCTCGCATGTCGAGTGCCAACACTCCGTTGTTCATTCTGAAATCTGCTTCGATCGCTTTGGGGTGTGCAATGCCAGGGTGTGGGACCAGTTCAATATGAACAATCCGTGCCCACTGCACATCTGATTCGATCTGCTCTTCGACAGGGATGGGCAGGTCAATAGCCTTGGCCTTGACGATGCGGGTCAACGCAAAGTCGGCAAAGCGACCTTTTTCGCGGTCATAAGCACGCAGATGCCAGCGCAGCCCAGTGTCGGCTAATGCCAGCGGGCACAGCGTCTTTGTTGAGGCCCCTGAGGTCAAAGACAGGTAGTTGACTTTGACCTGGCGTCTTCCAGCAATGGCGCGCGTCAGCGTTGCCAACGTTTCAATTTCGGGCTTGACCAGGTCGCTGGCGCTTTCGCAGGGGACAGTGCGCTTTAGCTTTTGATCCATGTTGTCGCCAAAGCCTGCTCGGAACCAGGTGAGAACACGCTCGGCTGAGTGCTCAAACAAGGGCGCAAAGCGGTCAGTCGTTGCGTACTTGCGCTGGCCAGCGTCGTAAAAGAGGTTCTGTGGGGCCAGGCGACGGTAAGTGCTCAGGTCGCGTGCTGAGGCGGCAGGCTTGACCCCAAATCGTCGCTCAATGTCCGCGCGAGTCAGATCGCCGCAGAAGAACGCTTTGACTTCAATGTAAAAAAGTCGCTCTCTTTGCGTCTGCGTCAGGTCGTCAAGTGCAGCAGCGACTCGTTTGTTGGGCACGGATATATCTCCACCTTATTTGCTTGTGTTCCACTCTAGCATATTCAATGACTGCGCTTAATCATTTTGATGCAGATAGGCGTCATTGGTGCTAGAATTTTTTGAAACGAACAGGTTGGATCCGGTCGTCTGGTCAGAAATCATCACTTTTAGGAGATGAACATGTCTTTTTGGCAAATCTTGGGGCGTTTCGCTGTGTCCGACACCGGTGAAACCTTGCAAAAGGTCTCGGACACAACCAGCGTTTCGTCTGACGGCACTACCTACACAAAGATGGGTTCTATCACCGTCGGATCAGATGGGTCTGTTTTCACTCAGATGGGAAGCTTTAGCACTGACGGCAGCACCCGCATGGGAAGCACAGCAACAGGAATTGGTGCTGTTTTCAACAACCCGAGCGACGACTATGGGATCGGCTCCAAAAAATCCAGGAATGACTTTGACGATTTTTAAGGCACTTGAACTTCATGCAGATTGAAATCGTCATTGGCAACATCGTCCAGCAGCCTGATGTTGATGCCTTGGTCAACTCGGCAAACGCTAACCTTCGGTTCGGCTCAGGAGTGGCCGGAGCTATTCATTCGGCAGCTGGGCCAGAGTTGGAGCAGTATTGCCGTCGATATTCCCCCATTGCACTGGGGGAGGCGGTTGTAACACCAGGCTTCAACTTGCCGAATCAATTTGTAGTACATGCTAGAGCTGCTAGTTACATCAACGACGAGCACCCAGAAAAGTATCTCGACTTGACTATCGCGCATACGTTACGTGCTGCAAATGGCGCTGGTATCAAATCAATAGCAATGCCTGCAATTGGAACAGGCGTATTCAAGTTCCCACCTGAATTGGCGGCTCAAATCATCATTCATGGCCTTGTTACACGAGCGCGTGACTATCCAGAGATTAAGTTGGTGCGCATTTGTGTTGGTGATGCTCACATGCAAGCATTTTTTAAAGATGCTTACCAAAGGGATGCAAATAGACCTAAGGCTCCTTGATGCAGCCTGAATATTTTTCTCGACTAAGTGAGCCCGTCAAGCAGTTTGTTCTAGAAGTAGAGCAGGGTGCTCAAATTAACATTGAAGTAGTTCCTGATCCAAAATTAAATGCAATAGGACCTACTGGTCAAGGAAAGTTGGCTATCACTATTGAGTCTCACTACGTTCGTCTATTTGTGCCGACAACGGATTACTTACCTGATGGGGCAGTTCGGCATGAGATGCTGCATGTAAAGAGATTCCATATCGATGGAGCCCCCAAGCTAGTCCTAGCAGAGGAAGAAAATTTTGATAAGAGATTTTCCGATGCATTGACGGACTTGGACAACGCTATAGAACACATAGTAATTGTTCCAGAGGAATTGAAATTTCATCCAGAGCGTCGATTGCATTGGGAGGCAGTTATGAAAAATGTATGTGGAGATTTATCCACTATCCCTGAGGAGGAGCGAGCTCTTGCATGCAGTCTTCATTGGGCATTTTTACAATTTTCATTGCCTAACTCTCCCCAAATTGAAGTATTGAGAAATTTTTTGATATTTCATGGGATATTTGACAACGCCGTAGATTTTTCAAATAAATTTTTAGCACTAGTGCCAAACAAAGAGGATATGTTGTCTTTCTTCTTTGCGAAATTTCCAGAAATTCCCAAGACCCGCATTGCCATGGAATACATAAATGCGGTTACCGGTGTTTGTCATAAGCCAATTCCGTAAATGGAATTTGTTGCATTGCCAAATGGTATCCACCCTTAACAGTGCTCAAACGGAATGAATGGATTCACTCAGTTCATTTTGATATTAGCCATGTGCACGAATTTCACGCCAACCAAAAAGAGCCAGTGGGCTAAAGAAAAGCTCGGGGTAGATCTACCTGCTGATTACCCATCAGAGTCGTACCCTGGGTTCGATGCGCCGATCGTCGTGAAAAGTCATCAGACAGGTCGAGTGGCATGCGGTCTGGCCAAATTTGGACTGATCCCGTCATGGGCTAAAGACGAAAAAATTGCCCGTCACACATACAACGCCAGGAGCGAGACAGCGTCAGAGAAGCCGAGTTACCGAACTGCTTGGCGTCAACGTCAATACGGCCTCGTCTTGGTCGATAACTTCTACGAGCCAAGTTACGAGTCGGGAAGGGCGGTGCGTTGGAGGATAGAGCTGGCTTCTGGCGATCCGTTTGGGATTGCTTGTTTGTGGGACCGGTGGACTGATCCGACATCGGGCGAACTAGTGGTCAGCTTCTCAATGCTGACGGTGAATGCTGACGAGCACCCCGTGATGCGCCAATTTCACAAGCCTGGGGACGAAAAACGCACACCTGTGATCATTGCTCCAGATCTCCACGGTGCATGGCTAGGCGCTGAACCAGCCAAGGCTGCAGCGATGATGACATGGACGCACATGCCCGAACTGCGAGCTGAGCCAGCGCCAAGAACTTAGACCATTTGTGTACTTATATGCTGGATGAATATACAGTATATTCATCTGCATGTATGTAGAAAATTATTCGACCCCAAAGCCACTTTTTGTATCTGACGTCGGCCTCATGCTGGACGTTTGCGGCTGGAACATCCCCGCAGGCTTTCCTTCTCCAGCAGCAGACCACGCTCAGGAGCGGATTGATCTAAATAAACAGCTTATCCGCAACAAAGAAGCAACATACATCTTCCGAGTCAAGGGCGACTCTATGACTGGTGCAGGCATCTATGAAGGCGATGCGCTTTTGGTCGACCGCAGTATGGACCCTAAGCACAACAACATAGTGATTGCCCAGCTGAACAATGAGTTCACCGTCAAGAAGCTATATCGTCGAGGTGGGGTCGTGAAGCTGGTTGCTGAAAATCCTATCTACCCAGCTCGCCTGATTAAAGAAGAAGATGATTTCGTAGTGTGGGGTGTCGTGACGTTCAACTTGCACAAGTTGTGTTGAAGGTGGGTAAGCGTGGTTTCTCAGATTGCATTAGTAGATTGCAACAACTTCTATGTAAGTTGTGAACGTGCCTTTCGTCCAGACTTAAGAAATGTGCCGGTCGTTGTGCTGTCAAACAATGACGGTTGTGCGGTGTCGCGTTCTAACGAAGCAAAGGAACTAGGTATCAAGATGGGACAGCCATGGTTCAAATGCAAAGAGTTGGCTGAAGAACACGGTATCTTGGCGTTGAGCAGCAACTATGCTCTTTATGCGGACATGTCCAATCGAGTCATGTCGATCTTGGGGCGGTATGCCCCTCGGCAAGAGGTTTATTCGATTGACGAGTGCTTTCTGGATTTGACGGGTGTTCCTAAGCTCAGAGATCTCAGCTACGAAATGCGAGAGCGGGTATTGAGTTGGACTGGAATTCCTGTTTGCGTGGGTATTGGGCCGACGAAGACGCTGGCCAAGTTGGCCAATCATGTTGCCAAGAAGCATCCTCGATCCAAAGGAGTATTCAACTACAACGACCTGAGCGATGCCCAACAGACAAAGCTACTGAGTCAAATCATGGTTGATGAGGTCTGGGGCGTCGGCAAAAAGCTAACTAAGCGACTTGCGCTGCATGGGATTCAAAGTGTTCTGGAACTTCGCACCGCGCACACACCTACATTACGCTCAGAGTTCGGAGTGGTGATGGAGAAAACTCAACGAGAGCTGCAGGGAATCTCATGCATCGATCTTGAAGAGCATGTGTCTGATAAGAAGCAAATCATCAGTAGTCGCTCGTTCGGTAAGTCCATCACAGAGCTTGCCGTTGTCCAAGACGCTCTAAGCGTATTTGTAGCTAACGCCACTGCCAAACTGCGTGCGCAGGATGGGCAAGCAGCCCTAGTGCAGGTGTTCTTGCAAACCAATCGCTTCAAGCCCGAGGAGCCTCAATACAACCCCAGTATGGCGGTTCCGTTGCCTCGGCCCACAAACGATAGCTTGGTTATCAACCGCTGGGTGCAACACGTAGCAGGGCTGCTTTGGCGTGAAGGCTACAACTACAAAAAGGCTGGGATCATGCTTGGCCATATATCACCGATTTCTATGGTCCAGGGTAATCTGCTCGAGCCACAAGCAGCCGGGGACACCCGATTAATGAAGGCCATCGATGGGCTGAACTCCCGCTTTGGTCGAGGGACGATCAAGGTTAGTACTGGCGGTATGCGAGACGAATGGGGGATGCGTCAAGAGCGCAAATCCCCTAACTACACAACGGATTGGTCAGAGCTACCAGCCGTCTGAATTTTCTGCATTTTGTGGGTGAGTGTTCAAACTGATGGCAGTTCAGTGTAGATTTCTGCAAATACAAGAGGTTATGAAGCCCGCTGAGACCAAGAGTGACTTCTTTATCTCATAGATAGGATTTGTGCCCAAGAAGTAACGATAGTTTTTTTGATTCGGTCTGTAAGGTTTCAACGATAGCTGATATTTTCTTTTCATTCATACGAACTTCCGGCCCAAACACTCCGATTGATCCAGCCACTTTCTCTTTATTGTTGAAAAAGGGTACGGCTACTGCCACCGCACCAGAAATTAATTCGTTGTGGCTGGTTGCGTAACCACGTTTTTTTGTGAGTTCTAACTCTTTAACAAGCTCGTTGAATTTGAGTTCTGTACCTTTTACGAATGACTTTAGCTCCTCAGTCTTGACATCAGAGAATGCAAGTATTGCTCTGCCAGTAGCGCCACGAACTATTCGTTCTTTGTAACCAACGCCTCTCTTGAAATTCAATGGCTGGGAGCTTGGCAATTCCGCAACACAAAGACGGTCTTCGCCTTGAGGTAAAAACAAAGCAACTGTTTCTTTTGTTTGATCCCAAATTTTTCGAATGATTGGTTCAGCAAGTGAACTGATATCTAGACTTGAAGACCAAACATGTGCAAGTTGAGCAACGGCAGGGCCCAACCGAAATTTTTGCGGTTCGCCTACAGAAACAAGAAATCCACTCTCTTGTAGTGTGTAAAGCAATCGATAGAGAGTAGGACGCGACAAATCAACTCGTTTAAGCAGCTCAGCAGGAGATAGTTCGTAATCATCTGGACTGAAAGCTAGCAAGATGTCGAGCGCTCGTGCTACAGCTCTCACGTTATCGTTTTTTTCTGTATTGCTCATTAGGTAAATTTAGTTTTTGTCCGCACGTTGGACAATGTAACCGATTGTTTCTTTGACGCCTACTAATGTCCACTGATCGGACAGACTAATCATTTTTTGACATAGGTCAAACTTGTTCATACAATGAACACCTGTCCATCTGGCGGATTAATCATGGAGAGGTCAATGACATTTAACGAAGTTTCTTTTTCTTTCGTGCGCGCTATATGCAGCTTGTTGGTTTTCGTTTCGGTTGCGATGGCAAGTCCTGTAAGTGCACAAGAATGGTCGCCATCCAAGCCCATCAAAATCATTGTCCCAATTGTTGGTAGTACCAATGATGCAATTGCAAGATTGGTGGCTCCAAAGTTGCAGGAAGCCATCGGGCAGCCTGTGATTGTGGAAAACAAACCAGGCGCAGGCGGGAATATTGGTGCTGAATTTGTCGCTAGGTCCGCACCAGATGGGTACACCTTGCTTGTTGGATACAACGGCCCTTTGGCAATCAATGTCTCTTTGTTCGAAAAAATGCCAATCGATCCCCAAAAGGATTTAGCGCCAATCACGCTTGCTGTGAAGTCTCCTCAGTATTTAGTGGCGGGGCCTGCCGCAGATTTCAAAACTGTGCAGGAGTTCATCGCAAAGGCAAAGGCTGCGCCCGCTAAGTATTCGTATGCATCTATAGCTGTTGGTAGTGCATCGCATCTGACGATGGAAAAGTTCAAGCAAGTTGGTGGGTTTTCTGCTACTCACGTGCCATACAAAGGGGCAACACCAGCGGTTACAGATTTGATGGCTGGCAATGTTCACGCAGCATTCATGGTGCCTGGGAACGTCAAGCAATTTGTTCAACAGGGCAGATTGACATTGCTTGCTACAA
>JACCDU011409909.1_pt1 | contig 19692 bp, 21 predicted proteins | sample 7446081 | NCBI WGS metagenome assembly JACCDU01 (sample SAMN15323447, study PRJNA562643) | freshwater metagenome | isolation source: river surface water | place: USA:Blue River Watershed | collected 2017-08-17
TATTAACCACTAGTATTATAAGTATTGGCTTGCTTCGACTTCTGCAGTTCTTCTTTTTCCCATTTTTGTTTTGGAGAAAAAATGACTTAGGTCCAGAAACATACATAGAGTGGTCACAGATCTTTAAGGGGAAGAGGATACCACTGTATAAGATGATTTATTTTTCTGAAAAATTATCTTGCCCAAACTATCCTCATTCAAAATGGGAAGGTAGATTTCAGTATATAAAAGGTATAAATTCTAATAAAACAAATGGAGCTAATAAAGAGAATAGAATTATAGCTGATCCAACTTGGGTTTTTGAACCTCCAATGCCTTCCTATAAAAGAGTGTTTGTTTATATCAATGGATATATTTACGTCATTTGTACTAAATGCAAAACACAGTTGGATAAACAAGAGTGTAAGCCAGGAACAATGATGCCGTTAGACAAATATGACATTTATTATGATGAGGAAGATATGAAATACTAAGAATATTTAACTTTAATCTTCTCCATTTCTCCTGCAACCTTCAGAACGTATACTCTTGTAACTGGTGGGTAATCTTTTTAAATGTTTGAACCGGCATCTGAGATATACCCTCTCTAGGTTATACCATTTCTTAGAGCTACAGTTCTAATAAACGATCTTCTTCTAGTATGACTACTTAGTAATTTATTTATACTACCGCCAGATTTTTTACTAATATTAAATCATTCTATTGATGAAATTGTTAAAATATATAATACATTCGTAATATATTAATCTAAACCTTTTAACGTTCAAAAAACTATTGCAAAACAATTGAACATTTAGAAACAAATAAATAAAATTATGGGTAAGAAGTTAAGTTATTTTGAAAGAGCTCAAAGAGAGAGAGAAAAAGAAAGAGAACGTGTTAAAAAGGCCGATGCAGTAGCAAGAAGAAGAGCTGATGCTAAAAGAATTCGTGAAAGAGAGCAAGAAGAACTAGCAGAACAAAGAGCTAGGCAGAGAAATGCAGAAAAGAGACAAAGAGAACAAGAAGCACTTAGAATAAAAATTCAAAAGGAAGAAGAATTAGAAGCAAAAATTAGAAATGCAAAAAATGAAGTGGAGTCATATGAGGCATTTATAAAGAGTATTACAAAGTTACATTTAACAGAAAGTATTACAAGCTATAAACGTTTTCATGATGCATTTAAGATAGAATCCAAATTCAATAGCAGTATAGTAATAGAACCAATTCAACCTAAAGCGGTTAGTCTCTATAACTTTAAAGTAATAGATTTTGAATTTGAATTAAAAAGTTTCCATTTTAAAGAAGATAAGCAACTTAGAAAAGCAAAAGAATATGTGAACTTTAGTCCAGAAAAATATTGTGAATTGATGAAACAATACAAACCAAGTGTTTTTGGATGGATTATATATTTTATAATTCTATTTCCTATTGCTTTATTGCATTACCTAGGTGTAAAAAAGAATTTCTATACAACATCAAAGTATAATGAATTCATTTCGCTTCAACAAAGCGAAATATATAGGTTAGAATCTGAAAAAGAAACAAGTAGACTTATTTTTGAAAAAGAACAAGAAGAGAAAAAACAACAAGCATTTGAAAAACATCAAAGAGAGGAAAATGCAAGAAAAATTAAAGAAAAAGAGGATTATGAAAATAATTTAAAGAATTACAGTGTTTTATTAGAAAAATATAACCAAGATTTAAAAGTGTATCATGTTGAAATTGAACAAAAGAAGAAAACACATGAACAAAATGAATTAATAAAAACTAAGTGGTATTCTAATTTAATTAACGGGGAAAAAAATGCAGTAGAAGAAATGCTTGAACTGTTATTTCCAATAAATTTCAGCTTAAATGATGAATTTATTGATTCCGATCCATCCGAAATTGAAGTTGGGTTTAATGTAGTAAATAATAGTTCAATAGATGTAAGCATTAGCCTTGATAAAGAAATGAAATATATTCCTGAGATTGGTTACAAGCTAACTGCCTCTGGTAAGGAAGTAAGTGAGTTTAATTTAACACAAAAAGCAAAAAATGAATACTCTAATGCATTCATATGTTCACTTGCACTTGCTTATGTGAAGGCGGGTTTTGAATATTGCAAATCAATAGATACCTTAAGATTAGAATTATCTGTTCCTAGTACCAATAAAAAAACTGGCGAATATGAAGATGAAATTTTATTATTCTTAAATGCTAGCAGATCTGCTTATAATAAAATCATTTATTCCAATATTGATCCAGTTGAAGCGATTACTAATTTTGAACACGAACACAAGCCTATTGAGAACCAAAAAGTGCAAATAGCATCTAAATTAGATAATGATAATATTATTTGGGCAACAAAAGAGGACACTGGTGTAGAGATAAATGCCGTTATTAAAAGAGCGTTTAAAAAAATAAATTAAATCTTTAGTATCTAATCGAACTTAAGTTTTGTAAATAAAATTCTATTAGAAATAAAAGGCCCCTATTTGGTAGGGGCCTTTTTCTCTTCTATTCTTAATTCTTATTGAAAGGAAATTTTAGTTTTTTACAGCTTTACCAAATCCTACAAAGTGTACGATTTTTCCGTTCTCAAATCTAAATGCATCCATCCATTGGAACTTTTGTGACTTACCGTCTGCAAATACTAATTCTGCTTCATCCCAGATATCAACCCACTGATGTCCGTTTTCAGCCACAACAGGGAAAATTACAGCAATTTTGTAGTTTTTGAAAGTAACACCAGCAAAGCCTTTTTCCATATATTCCAAAATGCCTGCTTTTCCTTTGATAACTGTGCCATCTTCTGCATTATAAGTAGCAGTATCTGAGATCATATCTCCAGCTGCTTTAAAATCTTTCTCAAACAATACTTTGTGAAATTGCTCAGCCAACATTACGTTTTTTTGATCCCCAATCTTAAAGTTGTCTGTGTAAGTTGGTTTGTAAAGGTGTTCAACTTTTTCAGTTGTAGCTTCAACTCTTTCTGTTGTCTTTGTTTCAGTACTTGTACAAGCTGTAAAAGAAGCCGCTACAAGTAATCCTAGAAATACTTTTTTCATAATTTGGTTTTTGTTTAAAAAATGAATTTATGTAGAAACCCTTTGAATGATTTCAATAAAACGAGAAACATTGTTCCAATACCCCAAGAAGGAACAAAAAAATAAAGCAACAAGTTACTTCAAGTGCTAAAATTGAGTTTCTTACACAATAAAAATAAATAACCATGAAAAAAGTACTTTTCACAGCATTGATTGCATCTAGTTTATTCGCATGTAAATCAGAAACAAAGCCAGCATTTGATTTAGTAAATGCTAAAAAAGAAATTGAGGCAGCTAATGTCGTTTTAACCGATTTTATTACCAAAGGGGATTCTGTTGGTGCGGCTAATGCCTATACTAAGGATGGTAAATTTATGGCAGCTAATATGCCTGCTGTTGCGGGCACAAGCAATCTTACTTCTTTTTGGGGTGGATTTATTAAAGGGGTTGGGGGTGTCATTACATTAACAACTATGGAAGTATGGGGTAATGAAGACTATCTTACAGAAGAAGGTTCATTTGAGATTAAATCTAAAGATGGTACTCAATTAGACAAGGGCAAGTACATCGTGCTTTGGAAAAAAGAAGAGGGTAAATGGAAGCTACATAGAGATATTGGAACCACAGATCTTCCTTTGGCAACAAAGTAAATCAAATTAAAAAATACTACAAGGGTTTATGCTTTTGAAGGCATAGACCCTTTTTTATATGCACTCCCTTCGTCATACGATACCTAGTTTTTTGATCGGAAAGGGCTATATCAAATTAAATTCCGTAAATTCAATAGCACTTAATACAAAAGAAATGAAAAAATACCTACTCTTTATTGGTTTGCTTGCAGCTTCTTTAATGACTGTCCATGCACAAGACACTGCATTGATTTATCGAAAACTAGATTCAATTGCAGTGATTGATCAAAAAGTGATGATGCCAATGCGCGACGGTAAGCGCTTAGCGACTGATATTTACCGACCAAAAGGAGATGGTCAATACCCTATTGTTTTTTCTCGTACTCCCTATAATTTCAATACATGGGTGGATGGCAAAATGACTACCCGTACTTTAGAAGAAGCTTACCAGGCAGTGAGTCGAGGTTATGCTTATGTCGTGCAAAACGAGCGTGGACGATTTTTCTCAGAAGGAGAATGGGATATTTTAGGTACCCCTATCACTGACGGATATGATGCTTTGGAATGGATGAGTAAACAAAAATGGAGTAATGGGAAAGTGGGTTTGATTGGTTGTTCATCTACTGCAGAGTGGCAAATGGCTGTAGCTTCTCAAAACCATCCTGCTTTAGCTGCGATGGTAGCGCAAGGTTTTGGAGCAGGTGTAGGTAGAGTTGGTAAATTTATGGAACAAGGCAACTGGTACCGTGGTGGTGCGCAACAAATGTTATTTACGCCTTGGTTATATGGTACACAACACGATAAGATGGCACCTAGGTTGCCATTAAATATTGAACAAAAGGATTTACAACGTATTCAGAAGTTTTATGACATGGGCCCAGAGATGCCTAAAGTGGATTGGGCGCAAGGTTTAAAACATTTACCGGTACAGGATATTATTAAAAATGCACAAGGAGCAGATGGCATTTACGAGAAGATGGCAGTAAGAAAACCAAATGATTCAGCATGGTTCAAAGGAGGTTTGTACCATGATAATATGCCGATGGAAGTGCCTTCTTATTGGTTCGTGAGCTGGTATGATGTTTCTTCTGCACCAAACATTGCTTTGTTCAATCATGTAAGAAACGCAGCAAGATCAAAAGAAATTGCAGACAATCAGTACCTGGTAATTGCGCCTGTACTGCACTGCTCTTACAAGCGCGCTACTGAAAATACAATTGTGGGTGAAAGAAGTGTGGGCGATGCAAGATTAAATTATGACGAGCTTACATGGGGTTGGTTTGATATGTTATTAAAAGGGCAAGAAAATGATTTTAAAGCAACACAACCACGTGTTCGATATTATACAATGGGTGCAAACAAATGGCAACAAGCAGAAAGTTTTCCTTTACCTAATACAGAAATTAAAAGTCTTTATTTAGCTAGTGCTGGCAAAGCCAATACACGCAATGGGGATGGCGCATTGTCCTTAATGCCGCCAAAAAATGATATGCCAGACGCATTTACATACGATCCAATGAATCCGGTAAATTCCTATGGAGGGAATGTTTGCTGCACAGGTAATGCTGTACAAGGTGGCAGTTTTGATCAAGCACAAATGGAATTAAGAAACGATATACTTGTTTATACCTCAGAAGCATTAAAGGATGGCGTAGAAATCTCTGGATTTATAGAGTCTACTTTATTTGTTTCTTCCACTGGGCTGGATACCGATGTGACCATTAAATTAATTGATGTATATCCCGATGGTAAAGCTTACAATTTAGACGAAACAATTCAACGTCTTCGTTATAGAGAAGGCTACGATAAGGAAGTATTTATGGAGAAGGGGAAAGTTTACAAAGTAGATTTAACGCCAATGGTTACAAGTAACTATTTTGCTGCAGGACATAAAATTCGCATCGAAATTTCTAGCAGTAATTTTCCTAGGTTCGATCGTAATTTGAATACAGGCGGAAACAACTATGATGAAACAAAAGGTATTGTAGTGGAAAACAAAATTCACCATTCTAAACAATACCCTTCTGTGATCAAATTACCTTATATCAAAAAATAAATTATTTTAAATAGGCAGAGGGCAAGGCAAAACCCATGCTCTCTGCACACCAAAATACATTCACGATATAATATCTATTTTGGTCGTAGAATAATTGAATACTATTGATTCCCCTATTGGTTATTGGTCCGTTTTTTGTTTCACGGGTTTCGTAAGTACTAAAGATATTTGCTATTGTGCCATAGGAATTACGCACATGCTTTAATTCTTTTTCAAAAAAACCAGTTTTGATTCTTGAACTAAACATCGTTATATAATCATCAGGCGTCAAAGTTCTATAGCTAATCACACCTGTTGGGCTCTTCGTTGTAGGTATCAATAAAGCGTCTTTCCCAAAAAGATATTTAAATCTTTCCCAATTGCGTGCTTCACCAGCCTCCCCAGATATAACATCATAAAGTGCCGCAATAATATTACTTTCAGAGCTAACGTCTTTCGCGTATGCTGGATTCACCGAATTAGAAACTGGAGTTTCCGTGTTTGTTTGACCATTAGCGTCTTGGAAGTTGAAGCAATGCAAACAAGCCAATAATAAAGAAGCTATTAGAAACTTTTTCATAGTAGTTAAATGATTGTCTAAATGAATAATGAAGGTAAAGAATATTTTTCCAAGACTGAAAATAGTAGGTTGGGTAAGTTAAAAACACTAAAAAAACATTCAAAGTTGTTCCAAAATCGGACAAAGGAACAAATCGTTAAAGCTTAAAGGGATTATACGTCTATAAATAGTGTTTCTTTCCTATTCAAATAAATAATCAATATGGAAGTGCATCATCACTCACATCATCCGAAAAAATGGAAAGAGTATATCACAGAATTTCTAATGCTTTTCTTGGCAGTAAGTATGGGTTTCATTGCTGAAAATTTGAGAGAAAAACACATTGAAAACGAAAGATCCGAAGAACTAATGCATGCATTTATAAGCGATGTGAAAGAAAATCAGACACAACTTGATTCCTTGATTATAAATAATTCACGCATCGCACACTATTTTGACTCACTTTCATTCAATCATGGATTTGTAAAAGATCAAATAGACTTAAAAGTATTAGCAGAAACGATAGATCTTTGGGTTTATCGTTTCGTTAATAAAAAGACCATATTTGAACAAATGAAAAATACAGGTGCACTTAGGTATATTCAAGATAAAGAAATATTAAATGCAGTATTAAGATATGAAGAAAATGCAAATTTTGCCGAAATTCGATCATTAATGGAGACAGATCACTATAATAACGAATTTAGACCTGCATTAGCTACTATTTTTCCAATTTCATTCTCTAAATACATTAGTGAAAACGAGTTGAAAAATATGACAAAAATAGATACGATAGTACATCCAGGCAGGTACGAAAATTACCACAATTATGATCCGCTAATTAAAAATGAATTGGAGAATACAAAACTTACAAATGAACAAATGAAAGCATTAGCTAAAGCTTGGCATTTTAGACAAGAAAGGATTTCGGTAGGGTTACGCTTTCAGATTAAATTAAAAGAACAAGGAAAAGAATTACTTACACTAATTGAACAAAAATATTCACATTAAAATATTATGGAAGTACATCACCCACACCACCCAACACATAAAAAGAAATTGTCGGAATATATTATTGAGTTTGTAATGTTGTTTGCAGCTGTTACGCTCGGATTTCTTGCAGAAAACTTAAGAGAGCATCAAATCATGAACCATCGGGTGGAGCAAAATAAAATTGCTATTTTAAAAGATTTACAAGCAGATTCAGCTGATATTTCTAGAGTGATTGCAGTGGAAGACAGCTGCATAAAAAGATATAATAGAATTAATAATTACTTATACCTGGCAAAGACAAAAAAAATAACCCAAGCGCAATTAATTGATTCAATCAAAAATACACCGCAATTTATTGCATATTCTACTACACTATACATGAACAATAGTTCCTTTAAAAATATGCAATCCAGTGGTTTGTTAAGTTATGTAGAAGAGGGAGCGTTAAAAAATACCTTGGCAAGTTATTATGAAGTAGATTTCAAATCAATTGAAGCTGCCAATGAATTTTTTGATCAAGTAGGTATTGTATTTAACAACTATTATCCAATTGGCCTCGGAAAATTAATTAGAGATTACCAAAAGTTTTCAAATGAGTATGAACTAAATGATGCGGAAGGTTATCAAGATTTTATGTTGAGCTTAGATAAAACAAAAAATATGGTAAATTCGGATGAATTTATTTTTGAAGTACAAAAATATTATAATTTTTTATTCATCTATCGTACAAGTTTATTAAGTGCTCAGAAAAATAATGAAAAACTGATTCAAATTTTAAAGTCAGAGATACATTAAATCAATATTATGGAAGTACACCACCACAGCCACAAACCTAAAAATTGGAAAGAGTATATTACTGAATTCATTATGTTGTTTGCAGCGGTTACGCTCGGATTTCTTGCAGAAAACTTAAGAGAGCATCAAATTATAGAACACCGTAAGGATCAGAACCTCATGGCGATGATAGATGACCTCAAACAAGATTCAATCGAAATTGAGGCAAGAATCAATGAATATAAAAATTCATTTTACGTTTTTGAAAAAATAAAAGACATTTCTCTTGCTTATCAAAATCAAAAACTAAATGAAAATGTCGCAGTAGATTCAATTGTCAACACTTATTCAAATGCCGTATTCGGCTTTGGGTTATTTATAAATAATGCTTCTTATAAAAACACAATAGCATCTGGCAGTTTAAGTAATATTGAAAACTTTGAAACTAAAAAATTAATTGCCCAATATTATGAAGCGCTGTATGGCAAGTTGGTCGTAAATAATAAGGTGCTTGATGATGACGTGAATGAATTCATGAACAAGTCATTTAATTATGGCTATATGGATCGTTCCGATACTTTGTATCCAGGACAGACTAGAACTACAAAAATGCAATTAGAAGATTTTAAGTCTATACCAAGTTTAAGGAATTCAATTCTCGCGCCAGAATTTAGATTGACAGTTAATAAATTAGAAAGCAGGTGTGCATATTATCTTTTTATTATGCAAACAGCCAAGGAGCTAAATAATCAATTATTAATTCAATTAAACAAAGGCGTCTTTTAAGCTATAAATTCAGCAGTCTCATGTCTTTGTTTTCAAGTATTGAATGAGTATGTCCATGCATACCCACTTTATATATTGCTTTACCAAGTTGCTGATCGGTGATGCTTAAAGTTTTGCCAAGTAATTTTATAATTGGATAAAAGAATCGAGATACAGTATACATGAAATTTGGCTCCTTTCTTTTTTTCGTTGGATAAATATAACCTGGTCTAAATGTATAAAAGGCTTTAAATCCTAATGCATCAATTGCATTTTCTATAGCCCCCTTATCTCTTGCAAATTGCAACTTGCTTTTTTCAGTCCTATCTGCCCCCTGCCCACTTAATAAACAAAATGTTGCTGTTGGGGAATTAGTATAAATACACTTTGCTAAATTATATGGATAATCAAAATTGATGATTCTAAATTCATCTGCCGGAACAGATCCTGTATAGGCCCCTAAGCAATAATAAACAATATCCACCTGGTTGAATAAATGAACATATTGGTCATACTTCAAAAAATCATCAACTACAACTTCTTTATATTTTGGGTGAATGATCTTTGTTGCTTTTCTTACTAATGAAATCACTTCGATAATGTCATTATTAGACATGCATAATTGAAGTACAATTCCTCCAATCATACCAGTACTTCCAACAATTATGATTTTCTTATTCATCATATTATAACTAAGTGAGAAATTGAAGGCATAACCTGCCAAATAGTGCAGTATTTATTTTTCCTGTATTCATATGCACTCAAGCCCATATAAACCTTTGAATTAAAGATAATAAACAAATATATAATGTTTAGGGTTAAATTTGTTCCTTATTTTTACAATGGAACATATAGGTCATATGAAATAATATTCTTTAATTACAAGTAAAATAAATTGCACATTCAAAAAATAAAAAATGGAAGTACATCACCACAGCCACAAGCCAAAAAACTGGAAAGAATATATCACAGAGTTTATTATGCTATTTGCCGCCGTTACACTTGGTTTTTTTGCAGAAAATCAAAGGGAGCATATGATAGAGAATCATAGAGCAGAGCAATACATGCAGAGCCTCCTAGAAGACTTGAAAAAAGATACCGCGTTTTTTAATATGCTTGAAGAATATGATCAAAATCAAGTTTATAAAATTGACACATCCACTAATTTGTTAATCAACAATGTATGGAATGATAGTACCATAAAGCTACTTTATGCAGTAAACCTAAAAACTCTTGGAAATTTTCCATTAAATATTAATGAAAGAGCGGCATCTCAATTAAAAAATGCGGGCGGAATGCGCCTCCTTCAAAATCAAGATTTAAGCAATAAGATTGCCGCATATTGGGAGGCAGCCGAAACAATTAAAAATACCGGATTAGCGGTGGAAGATTATAAAATTAGAGCAAGGGATAAATCTTATAGCATTTTTGATCATAGATTTTATCAAAATGTAACTACCGCAAGCGTAAAATCGAATGTCAAATTAATGACAACAGATCCTATTGTTTTAACTGAATATTCAAACCGATTGAATCATATCAGAAATTCTTTGGCCAATGTTCGACTGCCTCAGTTAAGAAATTTACATAAAGCAGCTGATGAACTCATTGCAGACTTAAATAAGGAATACGGTTTTTAAAAAATTTTTAACTAAACAAAGAAGCCCGTCAATGACGGGCTTCTTTGTTGTAAGCTATTGTATAAAATTATTTTTGATTCAATAATTCAAGCAATGCCTTTGAATCGTACAAGCCCCACTCTTCAACAATCTTACCATCTTTCATGGCATTCACTACATTCATTATCACTTTCACTTCCTTATCTCCTTTTTTAAAGATGACGTGTTGAAATGAAATAACATAATTTATAACGCCATCAGGTGAAGCTTCTTTGTTTACAGCCTCCCAAATTGGATCAACTTTCTCTACTTTAATGGTTACACCTGTTGATTTGAAAAAAGCAAAATTAGCTACATTTTGATCTAAGCTCATTTCGTTTTGATTATCATGAAATTTTGCATTTTCAGCGTAACAACCTCTGTATGTAACAGAATCCATGGCTTCAAAAGCCAATGTCGTCTTTTTTACTAAATCAATATTAGCTGAGCTATCAAGATTATACCCTACAGCATCTGCAGGATAAGAAGAGGTACTGGTTGATTCTGTTTTTGGAGAACATGCAATAATTGAACTTACCACGAAGCAAGATAAAATGAACTTTTTCATACTTTATTTTTGGGTTTGGTGAAGGAGCAATCTAGCTTCTAGAAAAGGTTATTTGAGATAAAATCGCTGAAAATTTGTTCCTTTTGCCCTTTTGGGAACATCTTAAGCCTAATGCTACCTTATAAAAGACCCAGTACCTATTAACTTTATTCCGCTGAGATCAATTTTGAATCTAATTGCTTAATTAACAAATCAAACACAAAAATGAAAAAAAACATCTTTTTAGGCTTTGCCTTGACTGCTTTATTGGCTAGCTGCTCTCAGTCACCTAAGAGTATTTCTATGACTGGCGTTTACAGCATGGACCAAGCTGTGATTTCTGATGGTACAACCGAAACGGTTACTTTAGCTTCTGAAGGGAATACACAATTTAAAATGTACACTCCTGAATCTTATTTCTTTATTTATCAAGCGAAGGATTCTTCAGTTGGATTCGGTCTTGGTTCTTACACTTTTGCAGATGGAAAAGTAGTAGAAACTAATATTTTCAATACAAACACACTTGATTCTACACAGGTAGCTAATTTAGAAATTGCTCAAACAGACAAAGGCTATACACAAACTATCCCAGAATTGACGTTGAATGGTAAAAAATGGAACTTAAAAGAAACCTATACCTCTATTGCTGCTTCAGGCACTTCTCAATTAGACGGAGTTTGGCATCAAACAAAAAGCATCAATGTAACTGGTCAGGATTCTGTTGTAAATACCTACAATGAATATAAAATTTACCACGCTGGTCATTTTATGTGGGCTGCTAGATTCTTAGCAGATACAACAAGTACGACTTATACAAAAGCAATAGGTCAAGGTACTTTTACTTTAAATAACAATGACTTAACAGAAGATTTAACATTTACTAGCAACAAAGCTTGGGCAGGTAAATATAATATCCCTGTAACTTTCAATGGTACAGACGAGTTTACTCAAACAATTGTTGATACAGTAAATAAAGTGACTAGTATCAAGACTTACAAGCGTGTAAGCAAATAAATGTTTTAAAGTTTAGGTTGAAAAAATACAAAAAAGCCCTGGCAATCTGCCGGGGCTTTTCTTATCGTTAAATCGAGTATAACTACTTCAATAAAGCAGCCATATTTGTTGGATCATATACCAACCACTCTTCAACAATTTTACCATCTTTATTAAATAAGTTAGCTTGGAACATGACTACATCCACAGACTTGTCGCCCTTCGTAAAAGTCGCGGTTAAATAAGTATACACATAATCCCCTTGGTTCCCGTCTTTGAAATTGAAATGACTACTCCACATTGCATAGTCATCTTTTACTTTAGCTTTAATTCCAGCAGCTATAAAACCTTGTTGTAAAGCCACATTCTCTGCTAAATTTGTCAATTTACCATTGTCATGAAATTTAGCAGTATCTGCATATTTAGTGACATAACTAGCTGTGTCATAATTCTCAAGATCCTTAAAAGTTGCTTTAATTTGATCCATATGCGCTGTGCTGTCATAGTTAAATCCAAATTGGTGTGGATCGGTTGAAGCAGTCGCGTTTTCACTCTTTTGAGAGCAAGAAACTACAGAAATGGCGATAATTGCCAATAAAATGATTCTTTTCATGTTTTTTTTGTTTTAGTGATTGAATGTCTAAAGAACGAATAACTTGACTTTCAACACAATATAAAGGCCATTAGGATGTTCCATTAGGGCATTTTGGAACAAATTAGAGAAAAATCGATTCTGGGAAACAATCTAGAAATTAGATGAAATTCTATTTAAAGCAACCCATTTTAAGTATCTTGACGACTAAACATCAAGTAATCAGACCTTTATGGCTATTTTGTTCCCCCTTTTTGGCATTTTTACTTCTTTCATACTCATCTATTATCTTAGTTCCTTAAATAGATCCAATATTTTTCTGGCCCTGTTTTTTCTATGCTGCAACTTAGTAGTCATGGTCTATTTTGGGCTTCACTTTACAAAAGACATTTTTTGGGAGGGGGTTTCATTCGTCAACTGGCTGCCTTTGTCTTATTTATTAGGGCCTTTATTGTTTTATTATGTCAAGACTACCTTGGCAGATAATAATAAATTACAAAAATGGGATTGGCTGCATTTATTGCCAGCTTTCCTTACGATTATCAATTGTTTGCCATTCACAACCCTGCCTTTTGATCAAAAAGCAAAAATTGCACATGAAATTGTAAATATAACCGAGAACTATTCGCTTAACTTTTTATTTGCCTCTTTCGAGTTCATCCTGTTTTCTAGATCTGCGCACTTATTAATATATGCGATTGGGTCTATTGCTTACTTCTTAATTCAAAGCAAGAATACATTTAAAAAGTTCAATCGCTTACCTTCTAATCATTTGATTTTAAAGAAGTGGTTCTTTTTACTTTGTGGGATCCAAATTGTTATCGCCCTTAATAGTATTGGTCATATGTCGACCATTTACGGGTATCATTTTTCAATTCTAGGTATTCCTTCTACTGAAATTTTTTCAGAGAAATATTATTTTGAAATTTGTGGTGGTGGATTTTTCTTGCAAAATATTTTCTTATTCTTATTCCCTAAGATCCTTTATGGAAATGTCTCCTACACAGTTGAACAAGGAAAAGAAAGTATTATTGAGGAGTTTAAGCAAAGCTTACCTAAAAAAGTAAAAGAGTCGGCTGGCGTACAAGATTTCGAAGAGGTAATTAACGAATACTTAAAAGGGAACCCCTTTATACAAAAAGAATTTTCATTATCTCAAATGTCTTTCGACTTAAAAATTCCTGAAAGAACCTTATCCATCTATTTTAATAAAGACTTGAATATCACTTTTAGTGAGTGGAGAAAGCATCTAAGAATCGACCATGTTTGTAAGATGATTGAACAAGGCGAGTCTAAAAATTTAACAATTGAAGCAATTTCATCTAATGCAGGATTTGCATCTAGGTCTAAATTCATTGACGCTTTTAAAGAGCGAAAGGGTGTTACCCCTTCCGCTTTTATAAAATCTATAAGTTCCAAAGAAGTTTAACGAGGCATTAAACCTAATTGTCTAAAGAACTCTAGGTTGTCCATGAAATCTTGTTCTTCTGTGATTTTACCATTTACTACTGTTGCAATCGTACAGCCAATTACATCTACCTCTTTGTTTGTAGCTGGAATGCCAAAGAAGTTGCCTGTATGCTTGCCTTTAAAATTCCAATATTTTACTACTTTATTGCCTTGTGCAATAGACTCTTTAACTGTAAACTTACGATTAGAGAAACCTGTAATATAGTTTGCATAATAAGCTATACAATTAGCCTTGCCCATCGTTGCTGGCGTTGTGTGCAACATCGCGTTTTCTGCATAAGCAGTATCTAATATATTTATTCTGCCTTCATTGATAACTACATCCCAAACACGATTGTATTCTTTCATGTTTTTAGTTGCGGCGTCTAATTTTTGAGCTGATACTGCTGTTACACTAAGGATAGATAAAGTCAATAGACTTAAAAACAATTTTTTCATATAAAGTTAGTTTGATGAAGGTCAAATCTATTTCAATGGATTAATTGAATAGCTTAAAACTACTTTAAATATGTTCCAGATTACGCAAAAGGCACAAGGTCGCAATCCTTCTGTTCCAAATTCCCCAAAAGGTTCAAGTCAATACAGATGTTTAAGTGCCTGTATCGATATTATTAGTACTAATGTTTAAGTGGCTTCCTTTTTATCATTCCGCCTTTTGTGTCTTTCACACTATTCATGACAACAAAAGCATTTGAATCAATTAATTCAATTTCAGTTTTGAGTTTATTCATCTCTAATCGAGTAACAACTGTGTACAATATATTGACTTCCCCCATCTCGCCCCTGGTTCCAAATCCTCTTTCACCCTTATAGACGGTTATTCCCCTTCCCATTTTATTAATAATCATCTCCTTGATTTCGGCAAAATGAGTTGAAACAATGGTTACGCCCATATATTCATCAATGCCTTCGATGATAAAATCAAGTGTTTTTGATGCAGCTAAATAAGTAACCATGGAAAAAAGGGCAATTTCAACGGACAAGAAATACATCGCTGCCGAGAATATCAACACGTTAATTAAAATGATGATATCTCCAATAGTTGTCCCAAGCTTTTTACTTAAATAAATTGCCAGGATTTCTGTCCCATCAATAACTGCGCCTCCTCTGATTGAAAACCCAATGCCGGCGCCTAAAAAAGTACCGCCGAAAATAGCCACTAAAATATCATTGTTCGTTACTATTGGAAACTCGACATATGCAACGCAAAGCGCCAGGCCTATAATTGCTAAAGCAGTTCGAATGGCAAATTGCTTGCCAATAATATGATATCCTAAAACTATAAATGGAATATTGATTACAATCAGCAATAGATACAATGGGATGGTCGTTAAGTTAGATATCAATAATGAGATGCCAGTTGCGCCGCCGTCAATAAAATGATTAGACATCAAAAAGCCTTTAAATCCAAAACTTGCCGAAAAGATGCCAATAGTAATAAGGACAATATCTTTAATTGTGCCTTTTGTAATAATTATAAAATCCAAATACGCTTTCGCATATGAATAACTTGACGTGTCTGAATCTGCCTTTTCTTTCAATAGGCCCATTCTTTGTATGACCTTTCGTAATAAATTATTCATGTTCAAATTTACAAAATTTGGTACTTTTATCAAAACCTGAAACAGTATCCTATACATCAATGTAGCTTTATGAAAACAATCGGACAACTTATTGGATACTTTATATTTTTTGCTCTATCAAGTTATGGTCAAACAGGATTTAAAATCATCCCCCTTGGGGTTAAGGGCGGATTGGATGAATCTAATCTATCCGCTTATCTTGTTGCCGCAAATGGTAGCGAAAATTATATTTGTTTAGATGCGGGCACGATTTATAAAGGACTAGATCTTGCAATTACTAAAAAATTATTCAAAGAAGTCAATCCGTCCACTGTCCAACAAAAACAGATCAATAGCTATTTTATTTCTCATGCACACTTAGACCATACGGCTGGATTAATTATGAACTCACCTAACGATGCTTCAAAAAAATTATATGGACTGCCCTCGGTTTTAGAAGTGTTTAAAAAGAATTATTTTACCTGGTCTACATGGGCCAATTTTGGAAATGAAGGAGAAGCACCCATTTTAAAAAAATACAATTATGCGCCCTTAGTAGCAAAGCAAGAAATAGCAATTGATAGCACTGGCTTATTTGTCACCCCATTTATTTTAAGCCATGTAAAACCCTATGAGAGTACTGCGTTTTTAGTACGTAATAAATCTAGCTATCTACTTTACTTAGGGGATACAGGCGCAGATAGCATTGAGCAAAGTACACAGTTGTTTCAGCTATGGGAAACAATTGCTCCCTTGATAATGAATGGACAACTTAAGGCCATTTTTATAGAAGTGTCCTTTGATAATAGTGTGCCTACAAAATCTTTGTTTGGTCATTTAAATCCAACATTGTTAATGCAGGAACTAGGAAAACTAAATGATTTGTCGAATGGCAATTTAAATAAAACCCCAATTTATATCACCCATTTAAAACCTTGTACAAATTGTGAAATAAATATTCAAGCACAAATTAAAGAAGCCAATCATCTTGGTTTAAAAATTTACTACCCTTCTCAGGCATCTAAGATAGATTTGTATTAATTTAAAAATTAAATGTTTTAAATTATCTATACCTTTACAATTCACTTAAAAACATTCAATATGTCAACTAAAATTACAGTCAACAACAATGGCTCTTTAAAAATAGAAGGAGATTTTACAATCGTAGATAGAGAAGGTAATGCCTACGATTTAGGCGGAAGAAATGTATTAGGTCTATGTAGATGTGGTTTAAGTAAAAACAAGCCATTCTGCGATGGTGCCCACAACGGCCAATTTGAACATCAAGCAACTGCTTTTGCATTGCCTCCGAAAAAAGTTTAAAAAATATTTAAAAGGGACTTAACATTAAGTCCCTTTTTTTGGGCTATTATTGACTAGCTTTAGGACTCAAAATTGACAATGCTGTATAAAATACTAACCGTTGCCGGACTCGCTACTTTCGAAATTTACGCAGCCATTCCCGCGGGATTTGCCTTTAAACTTTCTCCATTTGTAATATTCTTAGCCAGCGCCATTGGTGGCTTAGTAGGTGTTTTTGTTGCAGCCTATCTTGGAGACATCATTAAAAATTGGGTCAATAAATTTAGAAAACCAAAACCTGCTAAGTCAGAGCCTGGTTTTGTTTTAAAAATCTGGGAAAAATATGGTGTCATTGGCCTTGGTTTATTAGGCACTATGTCTGTAGGCGCACCTATAAGCATAGGCGTAGGGGTTGGATTTAATGTACCTACTAATAAAATGGTTTTCTGGTGTTGCATGGGCGTATTAATTCGTTGCGCCCTATTTACATCCATCGGACATTTTAGTTTGAAGTTATTTTAATAAAGCAACCTGCTTTGCGGCAATAAAAAAAGGCAGCCAAATAATGACTGCCTTTTTTTATTGAAAGTAATGCTACCAAAATTTAATATACAGCGCAATCACTACACCTAAAACAAGCATGACCATAGCCAAATGCGCATTGGATAATTTAAACTGTCCTTTGTCTTCGGTGATTTCATTTTCATGTTTTTGACCCTTGACATCAATTAAGCTAATTAAAATAATCGCTAAAGTTGTAAAACAAAATACCCAACCCATCTGAATTAAATATGGAATTTCAAAACTGCCAGATGCAGTTTGATAAGCCGTGTATAAAATGGTTTCATTGCCCATCCATCCTGGCAAGAACTTATCAAAAATCACAGAAAGTACGACACCCAAAAAGATACCCGTGATAGCCGCTTTTGAAGTCGCTTTTTTCCAGAAGAATCCTAAAAGGAATACAGGGAAAATAGCAGGAGAAATATACCCAGTATATTTTTGAATAAATTCAAATCCACCTTTGCCACCAATACCTAAAGTATCTTTCCAGTTAATCACGATTGCAATTAATAAAGAAAGAATAATAATCACCCTGCCTGTCGTAACAATCTTGGTGTCACTTGCGTCTTTATTAATGTATTTTTTATAGATATCTAATGAATAAATAGTTGAAATACTATTTGCTTTACCTGCTAATGAAGCGACTATCGCTGCCGTCAATGCAGCCATAGATAAGCCTTTTAAGCCTACAGGCAAGAAGCCTACTACAGAAGAGTAAGCATTGTCTTGATTCAATACACCATTGGTCATCATTTGTGTTTGCAAGCCACCATTTTGATATAATACATACGCCGCAATACCTGGAACAACGACCAGAATTGGCATCATTAATTTTAAAAAGGCGGCAAATAAAATACCTGTTCTTGCTGTTTTTAAATCTGCGCCTAATGCCCTTTGAGTAATATATTGATTACATCCCCAATAATTTAAATGTGCAATCCATATACCGGCAACCATCATTGCCATCCCTGGTAAACTTGAATAATCTTCGATTTCTTTTTGCGTTGAACCAGGACCAGGTTTATCAAAAATCATTTTAAAATGATCTGGTGCTGCTTTCATTAAATGCTTAAATCCTGCAATCATATCTTTACCCATGCCAAATTGTTCACTCACCACTGTCAATGCAATATAAGAAGTGATCAAGCCGCCTACTGTTAATATAAGCACTTGAAATACATCTGTGTACCCAATTACTTTCATTCCTCCTAACGTTATGAATAATGCAAATACTGCAAGTCCAATCATGATCAAATGAAAATGTTCCCCACCAGTTAAATTGTTAATTGCAATTGATCCTAAATATAAAATCGAAGTCAGGTTCACAAAAATGTACAAGAACAACCAAAAAATAGCCATGATCATCGCTACAGTTTCATTGTACCTTGTTTTTAAAAATTGAGGCATCGTGTAGATGCGGTTCTTCAAATAAACCGGCATAAAGAAAATCGCTACTACCACCAAAGAGACCGCAGCTAACCATTCGTAAACGGATATAGCAAGACCTAATCTAAAGCCATTACCACTCATGCCTATGAATTGCTCTGCAGATATATTTGATGCAATTAAACTTGCGCCAATCGCCCACCATGTTAATTGACCTTCGGCCAAGAAGAAATCCTTGGTGTTTGTAATGTCTGATTTCTTTTTTCTATAAATCCAAACCCCATAAGAGGAGATTAAAATAAAATACAATACAAATACAATGTAGTCGTAGGTTTGCAATCCTTGATTCATAAAGCTTCGTTTAAGTTTACTAAATTAAGGTTTATCTATTATATTTAACTATAATTCAAAGGCTATGAACCCTAATTTTAATCAATTTAGTAAGCTAATTAGCAACCCTATCTCTTTTAGATTTTTTTTATTTCAAAAACTACCTGCCGCATTTTTTTCAGGTTTAAGAATTCAGCATTTTGATGCAAATAGCTGTACGGTAAAAATAAAATACAGCTGGTTTAGTAAAAATCCATTTAAGTCGATCTATTTCGCAGTAGAAGCAATGGCCGCAGAAATGTGTTCAGGGATGTTGGCTTTTGGACAAGTATATAAACGTAATCCAAAGATTAGCATGTTGGTTGTAAAGCTTGAAGTTAATTTTGTTAAGAAGGCAACAGGAACAATATTGTTTACATGCGAAGATGGCGCTGCCATTCAAGCAGCAATTAACGAGTCTATATCCACGGGGGAGGGCAAAACAATCACAACGCTCTCTAAAGGAAAAAACTCCGCGAACGA
>JACCDU011214950.1_pt1 | contig 19675 bp, 20 predicted proteins | sample 7446081 | NCBI WGS metagenome assembly JACCDU01 (sample SAMN15323447, study PRJNA562643) | freshwater metagenome | isolation source: river surface water | place: USA:Blue River Watershed | collected 2017-08-17
GTGCTCAAAGGGGGCGCGGGAGCCGCAATGGTCGGTTTGACGTAGTCGGCGACCGCGCCGTGATCCATGACCGAGACGCCGGGCTCTGAGAGGCGATCTGCGACCGTGCGCCCCTTGTATCCGACCAGCGCCGCGCCCTTGGCAGGGTCGGCGTCGTCGGCGAGGTTGCCGAGGCGGACGTACTTGGCATCCAGACCCTTCGCGGTTGCCGACCCCTCGACGTTGTCCCGCTCCTCGATCAGCGCCCCGGTAGCCGTCTCCAGGCGCAGGCGGTAGGAAACCGCGTCGTCCAACAGGAAATCCCCGCGCCCCGCGCTGTCGAACGTGTACGGGTTCGCCAGGGGCGTCACGCCATCATCGGCCAGGAGAGGCGCAGGAACGCTTCCACCGCCCGCGACGAACGAGTAGAGCTTTGCCCCGCTGGCGACCTTGCCTGCGTCCGTGAGGGCCTGGAGAATCCACTGGGGAGCGAGTGAAGCGGACATTTAGCCTCTGGTCGAAAGGTGGGAGTAGAAGTTTGACGCGCTGGGCGCTTTGGCCGACATGAACGGATTTGTTCCGACCGCCGCGCCGAGCGTCTTAGGAATGATTCGGACCTGCGGCGCGAACGTGAGCAGGTGCGGTTGGATCGTCTCGGGGCGCGGCGTGTAGGACGATGCTGGGAGCGAGTCGCACCACACGTCGAGGCTCTTGCAGTCGCCGTCGTCGTCCAGCGTGGCTTTCCAAGTGTTGTAGGTGGTCGCGGACAACACGCGATCCCCGCCCCAAAATTCGATCCACTGCCGGGAGTCCAGCGGGGCGCACGGGATCACGGTGACCTTGAGCGTTCCGCCTGTGCCGTCGTGGGCCAACCGAAGCCCGATGGTGGGCGCGGAAGCCGCCGCCGTGCCGGGCCAGATGTGGAAGGCCATGCGCTGGAACGTCGCGCCCGGGCACCTGTCGAGCGCGACGTCTTCCGCGCCAATCAGAAGCTGGACGCCTTCAATCCCTCCAGAGAAGTCCACCAGCACGACGCCCCCGTAGGCGGACAAAATCTGCTCTTGGCTGGACGTGATCGCCCGGCTGATCGCGGCAGGCGAGGCCGACAGAGTGCCTGCGCCCCACACGAACGAGTTGTCCACAATCGAGGGCGTGCCGGAGGTGTTGAAGCTCCATCCGGTGGTCGACGATGTCGCGATTGCCGGAGCGGCGAGGGCGGACGACTCGTAGCGCGGTGCCATGACACCATCCACACTCCGGGCGCAGGCTCGCATGGCGTGCCGCAGGTCCAGGACGGTGCCGCCTGCGCCAGGGGTGCCAGTCACGTCCATGATTCCGCGACCGTTCCACGCCATTTCCGTGAACCCGAACGCCGGATCCGCCAGAGGCGCGAGGACGCTCGCGACATGGATCACGCTGTCGTCCACCGCGACCAGAGGCATGGTCACGCGCCCGCCGAGGAAGCGGATCGCGCCCTCCGCTTCGCCGTGCGACGAGGTTCCGAGCGGTGCAACGGTGGAATCAACGCACTCCGCGCCGTCCGTCCACGCGATGTAGTTGGCGACGAGGGACGATGCCTTGATGGACACGATTCCGACCGAGGCCGCTTCGGCGATCTCGGTGCGCTCGATGGTCCATGCCGCCCCACCGATGCCGACGACATCCGTCCCAGAGACGTTGTATGTCCCAGATCCCTCAACCACGCAATCGCGGATCGTGTTGCTGAGCGCGTAGACAGGTGCGACAGTCAGGAGGGCCTTGTCGATCACGGATCCAGCCGCCTGCACGCCCAGCGACGCCACTCCGGTATTCTCCTGCCCCCACAGGGCGGAGGCGTTCAGCGTGAGCGATCCTGTGACGAGGATTTCCGACTGTGCGGCATTCTTGGCGATCACGGCGCACCCGGAGATCGTGAGGTCTGCGGATGCGGTCAAGTCGATCCCGCTGGCGAGGATGATCGCGGCGGGAATGTCTGCGGAATCGGTGTATTCGCGTCCGTCCAAGAGCGGGCCGCGCAGGTCGACAGATCCAGTCTTGGCGAGCGTGGTGCCGATCTTGAATCGGGCATCAATCCGTCCCTTCCCGTGCAGGAAGACGGGCCAGACGGCGGAGGCATCGTCGGTCGTGCCGTCGCCAGCCGCACCGAAGAGGAAGGGCGAGAGGTATTCGCCTTGGCTGTTGACCATCGTGAGGCTGGACAGCTTGGCGACGCTGGAGAACGTGAAGCGCCCGCCCGTCGGATCACCCGAGGTGAAGCGGCGCAGGATGATGTTCACCGCGCTTCCGCCAGACCATGCCAGCTTGCCCGAGCCCTCGAAGACGAGGACGGGATTGGTCGGCTGGGTGAAGCTGGCCGTCATGGCGTAGGCGTGGCGGATCAGCACCTGCTGATTCGCCGAGGCGCACGCATTGCAAGCGGCCAGGATGCGGGTGTCGTCGTCCACGCTGTCCCACCAGTCCGGGTCAATCTGCCAGGCGGCTTCCTGGGCGATGGAAACGACCAATGCGGACTTGAAGCATCGGTACGCACCTTCGAGCGTGGACCCGCTTGGGAAGCCTGCGGAGACCGCGCCAGACGAGGCGGTCAGCGCCCCACCGCGAGAGAATCGGATCATGGAGCCGGAAGGAGCGGAGACGGTCGACCCAAGGCGAGCGATCCCGCCGAAGATGCCCAGCCAACGCTGGCGGCTCACGCTGGCGGCGAGACCTGCGGCGTAGGCGTCGTCGTCGTCCGTGGCGTTGTCCATCTTTGCGCCCCACCAGCGCAAGTCCATGTCACCGGAGAAGATGCGGAGCCATCGGCCAGAGGCAGGGCTTCCAACGGGAGTCAGGAGCGTTCCGCCGTCGTCTGCGGCTGTCTCCAGCGCATCCCACACGAACAGGCCCGCGCCGCCGTCGCCGTTGGCTGTGCGGCCCTCGACCGCCACGACGGTGCCGTTGGCTCCCGTGAGTGCGCGGAGGTCGTCGTAGGTCACAACGGACAGCGTCGCGCCCGTGGACACCCCTGCGGCGGACCCGATGCCGTCGACCGTCGGTCCGATCTGTGAGCCTCCCGCATCACGCAGGATGACCCGGTACAGGCCATCGGTGAAGATATTGGCGCGGCCCGAGGCATCGAGCGTGACGGATGTTCCGGCGCTGGTGTTGCCCTCGTAGTCGGCGTAGACCTGTTTCGGAGTCGAGGTGCCAGGCTCGTAGAAGTAGAGCACGCCACCCGAGAGCGCGGCGGACCCGGAGAGATTGAACCACTGCGCGGGGACTTGGCCGAGGTAGGGAAGGGTTGCCATCTATCGGGGCCTCGTAAAGTAGGTGTCGCCCTGCGGCCTGTCGTCAGAAAGATACTTCCGAAGCGCGGCCTGCTGTGCTCCGGCCATGAGTCGGCGACCCAGCATTTGCGCGGGATTGGCGACGGTTGCGCGGCCTGTCGGGGTGGTCAGGTGGGTGATGTTCGGGTCGTTCGGGTCGAACGTGCCACGGTTGCCGGTGGCGGATTTGATTTGGGTGGGGTCGAGGGCGATCCAAGTCCCGTCCTCAAGGCGGATTCCGTCAGCGCCAACTTTCTTTGCGGCCCTGAAAATCTTTGCTTTGTCCGCTTCGTCGAACTGTTGTGTGGTGATCCCTGGCGAGTACGGGCGCTCCACTCGCAAATGCGTAGGCATAATGGATTCCGCCCCGCCTGCCGAAAATCGCGAATCGATCGCGGCATTGTGCGCTTGGTTTGGGTCTTCGGCGAAGAAAATCCCGCGCTTGTCTGCCTGATAGGTCCGGCCCGCTTGCTTGGGGTCAAATGCTCCAAAATCAGAAGACGTCCCGTGGTAGACTGTGAGCGGATTCCCCGCCTCGTCCACCACCTTCGAGTCACCGAACCAGTTGCGGAAGTTTGCGGCCCGCTCCTCCGGCGAGATCATCGAAGCCCGCGCCGGAGCTTTCGGCATCGCACGGACTAGTCCGGGCATTCCGCCCGCAAGCGCCATCCCGAGGGGCGACACGCGCCCTTCGTCGGCGTACTGCATTGCTCCAGCCCCTGCGGCATTGCCGAGGCCCTCAACCAGTCCCGCGCCGAGACGACCAAGACCACGCGCCGCCATCCCGAGGCCGACGCCAGCAGGAAGGAGAGGGTCGCGCAGGACGGTTTCGGAGAACTCATCCCCCCCACCCTGGTAGCGAGGGTCGCCGTACTGCGCGAGAGTTGGACCAGTTCGAGCGACGGCATCAGCGTAGGGTTCGCCTTCGGGACGGCCAAGGGAGGCGTAGGCGCGCCCTGGAAGGCTTGCGATGTCGCCCAGCGCCGCGAACCCGGCCCGAGTCGACCACGGCGCTACAGAGTCCCGCAGAGCGGAAACCCGAGGCATGAGGATTTCGCCCAAGCGGGGCACTTAGCGGGCTCCTCGGGCGTTGTCGGTGGCGGAAGCGGCGAGCGGGACGGCGCGACGAGCGTATGGGGCCAGCCCTTGCCCGAGGCGTCCTGCTTGGTAGAGTCCATAGGGGAGTGCGGGGGATCGCTGGAGGCGAGCCAGGAGCGCGGCACTGAGGACCCCGGCGGCTGTCCCGCTCGGCCCAGCGGCAGACCCGATAGCTCCACCAAGACCGCCCGCACCCAATTCCGTCAAGCCGATTTCGTAGTTGTTCCCGCGAACGCCGAGCGCATCGAGGTAGGGGCGGAACTTGAAGTATGGTGCGGCGAACTTGTCGGCCTCACGAACTCCAGGCGCGACCACGTCCAAGCGCTCGTTGATCCCGGACGCAAACTCGTTGGCGGCGTCTTGGCGAGCCTCGCGGATGGCGCTTTTGGGGGCCTGAGATTCGTAGCTCCCAGCCTCGATCCTTGCCCGAGACCGGGCGTTGATCGCTGTTGGAACATCCACCATCCCAGGGCTAGCCGCGCCAGGCGCTGGCCTTGCGCCTGCGCCCCACTCGCGGATCCAATCGGAAGCGTCGTCCGCGATTGCTCGGCGGATGTTCGCGTTGTCGGCCTCGCTCTGCAAAAGATTTGCGGCGCGGTCGGCGTACATCCCCAGCGGGACAGCGGGGACGCCTTCGGTTCCGGCTTTGCCCGCCCCGTAGAGTGACCCGATCTGCGCTTCCTGCTTCTCTGCGGCCCTCTGAATCCCCTTGACGGTGGGGCGCATCACGCCGCGCCGGAACATTTCCGGAGCGGCCTCTGCAACCCCTTCGCGGAATGCCTTTGGCACCTTGGCCAGCTTCATCGCGATGGGGGCGGCGGCATTGTAGACCATGCGGCCACCTGCGCCGACAAGCCCGGCTCCGACGCCGAAGCCTGTGCCGATTGATGCATCTAGCAGGGCTTGACGCGCCGACAGGTCGCGTCCTGCGGCGACATTCTCGCCCTGACGAGTCGCGGCGACCGTAGCCCCGGCCCCGAGCCCTGTGGCGGCTCCACGGGAAAGCCAGCCAAGGCGGGCGAGCCACGCGGGGGCGGCGGCTCCTCCTGTGAGCGCAGTCACGCCAGCGAGCGGGATGCTTGCGGGGTCACGCATGATCTGTTCGGAGATCTGCTGTGTGAAGCGCGGCCCGAACTGGTCGCCCATGGCATGAGGCTGGAGGCGTCCAAGCGCCTGCTGGTAGCTTTCCCCCTCCGGGCGAGCCAGAGAGGCGTAGGCGCGGCCAGGACCGGACAGAAGGTCAAGGCCAAGCGCGGCGGCTTCGGCCATGACGTTGTCGGGCGCATCGGCGGCACGGGGAAAGAATGCTTCGAGCCATCCGCGCGGCTGTTCAGCGGGGATGGTCGCGAGCGCGTCGCCGTTGTAGGATCCGTCAGGATTCAGCGGAACGTCGACGCCGCCATCCCATCCCTGCGGAAGAGGGATTTCCTCGCCGTCTTCCCATGGGCTCTTTGCCATTACTGGACCCTCACTGGTTGGCCGTTGCGGAGCGTCCACACTTGGCCGTTGGGGAACTTCTTGCCGACGCCTTCGCGCAGAACGCGGGCGGGAGGAGTGTCCTCGGGAGCGGTCGGCGACGCCTGACCACTTGCGCCGGGGATCTGCAGTTCCTCGTAGAGGCGCAGGACGGACGGCTCGGCCTGTCCGACACGTCGGCGCGTCTCGTTGTAGTTGCGGACCTTCCCGAGGGCGCTTTCACGATAGATACCGAGGAGGCGAGCCGCCGCCTTGGAGCCTGTGGTGCCGCCGCCCGTAACCTGCCCAAGCAATTTCTGTTCAGCTTCGGTCATGGGGCCGGGGCCGACGATGTCGTTGCGGAGCGGTCCACGCAGGGTTTCGGCGAGGAGCTGGTAGACTTCGGCGTCAGCCATGCTCTCGGTTTGCTGGCCCGTGAGACGCGACAGGAAGACTTTGATCTGCCCGGGCCGTGCACCTGCACCACCAGCCAGAAGATACTGCATCTGGTCGAGCGTCTTGATTCCAGCGAGGGCGGTGCGAGCCTCTTCGCGAGCGGCGGGGATGTCTTTGATGGCGAGCTTGACCGCTTCACCCTGGGTGCCTGCCGAGGTCGCGGCCTGACGGGCGATGTCGAGCTTTTCGCGCTCGATCCGTGCGGACCGCTCGGCGGCAGTCTCCTGCAAGTCCATGCGGCGTTCAGCCAACTGTGCGGCCCGGTCGGCGTATTCGAGCTGGGTCGCGTACTTCTGCGCCCTGGAGTCAAGTTCCAGCCCGCGAAGGCCACGATTGGCTTCCGCCTCGCGCATCTTGGACTGCTGGACCAGCGGCAACCCACGTTCCGCCGCCCTCTGGACGCGAGGGATGTCCTCGGGCGCGATCTGACCTTGCGACATCTCGCCAGCCGGGAGCGGTGCGGCGGGCTTCGGGAGGTCGATCCGGTTCTCCAGCGTCTGCCCGAGATCCCACGACTGAGGCATCCACGTCGGCATGATCTGCGGCGCGGCCTCGGGGGCCTTGAAGGTCATCCATGCGGTGGATCGCTTGTCTTCGGGAAGGTCGCCCGTAGGCAGATTGAGGCGCGACACCTCTCCGAGAGCGGCCCGGTAGTCCTCGGGCGTCTCCACGGTGCCGAGGATCTGGCCTCGGAGCCCGTACTGCGCTTCCGCTTGTCGGATGGGCCGAATGGATCGCTCGAACGCGGCTTGCTCCTCCGCGAGCTTCATCTGCTGACGGCGCATCGCGTCGGCCTGTCCGGCCTGAATGCCTTCGATGAGCGCCCCGCCGAGATTGAATCGTGGCATGGCCATCAGAACCGCCCGATCCCGTATCCGGCAAGCTGTGCGCCGGAGTTGATCGTGTCGCCGAAGCCCTGGAACAATGCCTCATTCCCGCGAGTCCGTGCGGCGGCACTGCCCATCAAGCCCTGCCCGAGCGACTGAGCGCCCTGCATCCCGAGCTGTCCGACCTGCCCGGCCATCTGCTGGCCAAACTGGCCCTGCTGAGTCGCGGCACCCATGCCCATCTGTCCGAGACCGAGGAAGCGATTGGCGCGGTCCTGCTTGGCTCCGTAGTCGCGCCCGTAGGTGTCCACGGCGCGACCGTAGCGGGTCGCCTCCTCGTTCTGGAAGCGGTTGTAGTCCTGGTTCTCGAACTGCTGGCCGAAGTTGACGGCCTCGCGCTGGAGGGCTCGTTGCGTGCCTCCGCCGCCGAGAGATCCCCGTGCGGCGGCGCTCGTCTGAATCCGCTTCATCGCCTGATCGAGGACGTTCTGGAAGATCGGATCCGCGCCCATATCGTACTGGCCACGCTCGCGTGCCTGGAAGCCGAATTGCGTCGGGTCGTACTGCCCGCCGCGCAACTCCTCTTCGTAGGTGCCAATCCCGCGAGTCCCGATGCCCAGGTAGGGCGCAAGGTTGCGCGTGGTCGTGTCGAACTGCCTGCGCTGTTCGGCGGTCGCGTCGTCTGCGGCCTGCTTCTGGAGTTCGGCGGCACGCTGTGCGGCTCGCGCTTCCTTGTTGGCATCCGAGCGTCCGACGAGAGCGGATCCGAGACCCAAGAGTGCTAGCGCCATGTTACCACCTCGCCGCCGTTTCGGCCCAACGGGGACCGCGCCGAAAAGCTCACCGTGTCCGGTGGTAACTCCTGGAAATATACGACTTTTTCGGTCATTGGAAAGCCTCTTAGGGCTGAAGGGGAATCGCTGTGTAGTGGATGCCCACCGAGAGGAGTGCAACGTCGGCGGCGTAGGTGTCTGCGGCGTCGGTTGGGTCGCGGATCAGACGCACCACTAAGCGGGCGTTGAAGGTGCGCCCGACGCCTGGAATCGTGAAGTCCGTTCGCGACGAATGCCACGCCACGCCGGGCGCGGGGACTGCTGGAACGGTCAAGAGCGTCGGGGCGGGAATGACGGATCCCATTGCCTCCCAGACGTAATAGATCTTGAAGTAGACATCGCCAGCGGCAGCTGACGTGGGCGCCCAGTGGATATGAAAAACCACGTCAGTGTTGGCTTTGTAGTCGTGCTGGAGATCCCACGAATACGAAAGCTCCTCAAGCGCCCCGATGCCCTCGAATCGGTAGCATTTCATATTTGCGTCGACCAGATTGCCCACGGGCGGCGTGTTTGCCACGCTCGCCAGGACCATCGGCGTGAACTGTGCCTCGCGGGTCGTCTCTGTGAGCGGGATCGCCTGAGAATCCGTGTACGCCTCGTTCCAGGCCGCGATTTCGCCCGTCGTGATCGCGGCGACGTGCGCGGGGACCGTGGCGTCCGATCCGGCAGGACCAGCGGGTCCAGTCGGCCCGGTTTCGCCTGCTGGTCCTGCTGGCCCTGGCGTCCCGGTGATGTTGCGGACGTGCTCCCACAGGAGGTAGAGCCACCGCCCGAGCGGGGTTCGCTCGATCATCGGCCCGACGAACGGCGTCTTGAGCGGGGGCGGCTCCAGGCTCATCGGGTGAGCACCCGGACATCGCCCGTCGCCATGGTCCACGCCAGGGGGATCGGGTCAGTCATGCGAAGACGCCACATCCGGTCACGCCCTTGGCCGCAAAGGTTCGTCTTCATGCGGAAATCGTACCGACCAAGCGGCCCCACGTCGAGTTCACGCGATGCCCCGTAGATCATCCCACCGTCATTCGACCATGAGAGCATGGCCACAGGGTCGACGCCCTGCCCGGTTACGGTGCCGACACCCTTGCGCCCGTGGATCTCGAAATTGAGGTACTGGACCATCTTGCCTTCGGAGCCTTGATGCCCGAAGGCCCGTTCCCGCAGGATCCACCAATCGCCGGACTCGTCTGGGATCTCGTCGGTGTAGTCGGTGTCGGAGAGCCTGTAGACGGCGTTCCCGTTCGAGTCGCCTACCAGCGTCTCCCCGAACCCGAAACAGGCGTGAAGGCCACGCCAGCGGGACAGGATGCCGGTGCTGGGGTCCATCCATGCGCGTTCATGCCATTCCCCAAGGCCTACGTCGTAGACCAACGTCTTTTCGATGGCCGCGACCGTCAGAACGTAGTAGGTATGTCCGCCGAACGAGTGGACGCGACCGACTGCGCCAGAGAGGTCTGAAGCGGTGGCGAGGATGCCATAGATTCCGGGCGTCGAGATCTGTTGGACGCCGTAGCCCTGGGTCCGGAAGACACGGGCCGATCCGTCCGAGCCGGACCCGAGGAAGTAGATCGAATCCCGAGCGACTGCGCAGGACTGCCGGGACTCGGTGCCGATCTGGACGGCGGCGGACTTGATCGGGAGCCAGGGCTGGTCCACTTCGCCGGAGTCGTAGAAGACCTGGACGGACTGAGTCCCGAACGCCCAGACCTCCCCGGAAACCGCGATGACGCCTGAGACGATGTCGGGGAAGGCTTCGGCGGAAGCGCGGGACAGGGTCGGCCACGTCGCGCCGTCGCGGAGTTCGGACCAGCGAATGAAGATCGACCCCGGCTCCTCGCACAGGAAGTAGCCGTCTGCCGCGCAGACTGTGCTAGCGCCGTTCGGAAATTCGGGATCCGAGATCGTGGCGAGCGTGTTCGCGGCGAGGTCGAACAGGTAGCCCGCCGAACCGTCCACGATGACCATTTGGTCTTCGTTTGAAGCGATCCCGATGGGTCCGGAAATGCTGGAGATCGTGCCGCGATTGGCGCGAGTACCGTCCGAGAGGATTTCCCAGAGCGTGGAGCCTGCCACCTGGAAGACGCGTCCGCCGCCCGTGAGGTGCAGGCCACGGCAAGCCGTCGCGACCGTCTGCGGGGCGAAGACGCGGAGGGCAGGCGTGTGGACCCACATCCGCTGAGCGGACGCGCCAGGGCCAGCTACCTCGGGCCGGATGTTGATCGCGGTGTCGCCACCAATCCCGCGAACGCTGGACGAATAGGCGGGGGAGAGGAAGGTCTCGAAGACCATCAGTAGCCGCCCCAGTAGCCGCCAGCCTGCTCCGGGGTGCGGAAGGCGTAGGGCATGAACTTCGCCGGGATGTTGTGGGCGACGTTGCCCGTCTGGAGGGTATTTAGGAGGGTCGCGGCGCGGTTGGACACGAAGCCCGAAGGCTCGCCCGTCCCGAGGCCAGGGATTGCCGCCAAGGCTTCGGCGAGGGCGTAGCGGAAGTACTCGCGACACTCAGGCGGGTCCGGCATATCGTCGGACAGGCTGGCGATCTCGGAGAAGGGCGTCCGCATGACCACGCGGATCGTCCCGTTCGTGGGCGGCTGATAGACGTACAGACCCAAGAGCGGGAAGGCTCCGTCGATCGCGTAGCCGCTAGGGGTGCCAGGATTCGTCTTGTCGGAATAGGCTTGGTACTCGGCGAAAGGCATCTCCATGAGCGGATAGACCGTGCCGCCGTTCTCGTATTGCACGGACATGATGCCGACGGGGCGCGTCGCGTTGTCGCCTCCGGTGCCGAGGGTGTACGATGCGCTTCCATCCGCCGTGAGCGTGATGGTATTCGCCCCGTAGCAGGTCAGGCCCTTCGCATTCAGCGAGGCCCGGACCTGGTTGAGGAAGGAAAGCCCGGTCGCGCCGATGGGTGCCGGGATCGAGTCGCCGGGGGCGTAGGCTCCGCACAGGAGGAGGGCGTCGGCGACGGTGTCGTATGCGGTCCAGGCCATCAGACGATGACCTTCTTAGGCCGTCCGGGCGAGCGCTTGACGGGCTCGGCGACAGGTTCGACCGATTCCACGGGCTCAGGCTCGGCGGGAGCCTCTTCGGGGATCGGCGCGTCAGGCAGGAACCCCGCGATGCGCTCGGGTTCGGCGTAGGCTTCGCCGGGATTGTGGACCACGACGCGGGATCCATCGGTGTTGAGTCGAACCATGGGGTAGCGCATCGGAGGTCCTTCTAGAAATGATGAAGGGGAAGGCGAGTTTCCCCGCCCTCCCCGGCTGCCAGCGACCTAGAATCAGGTCGTGGAGGCGGTGCGGAGGAAGCGAGCCGCGAAGGCATCTTCCACCAGAGCGGAGGCCATGAGCACGTCCCAACGGAAAGTGGTGATGCCTGTGGCAACGTTCTCCTGCCGCTTAAACATCCCCTTGATCTTCGTGCCGGGGACGGTGAACGGCGCGGCGTTCGACTCGTTGTAGGCGGGGAAGTCCAGGAACGCCGTGGCGGCGAACATCGGATCGAAGAAGATGCCCTGCAGGATCGAAGCCGAGCCCGCGCCGACCCACACCACCGTGTCGCCAGCCGTGGGGAGGCGGGTGACGTTCTGGCGGTTGTCCGAGCTGGAGGCGTAGACGGCTTCCGTGACGGTCAGGGTCGCGATTCCACCCGAGGCGGTCGCGTCGGCGGCGACGACGTAGCGCTTGGGGGTGCCGAGACTGTCCTTCGAGATCGCGTTCACGTCCTCGCAAGCCACGACGTAGAAGATTTCACCCTTCTTGACGGTCTCGGTGCCGGAACCCACGTCGACCAGCACGGTCGTCGCACCCTCGACCACGGTGGTGCCGATGGTCGAAGCGGCACGGGTTCCGGTGGTCTGGACAGGCATCACGGTGGATTCCATGATGTCGAACCCGGACCATTCGGGGACTGCGCCTTTCAGGTTGGACCTGCTGATGGACGCGGCGGCGTTGTACAGATCCTCGGTGTCCTGCTGGAGGTCCTGGTTCATGACGTACCGAACCGCGGCCTTGAGGTTGTCCTGGGGGCAGAGCGAGTCTCCCAGAACGGTGCGCAGGGCGGCGGTCGCGGCGGAGGTCATCGTCGCGGCCTGGGCGAAGCGCGACACCTTGGGCATCACGCTGGTCAGGAACTTCGATTCGATCTTGGACACCAGCGCGGCCATGGAGGGCTTCTGGATCTGGGTGGCGAAGTCCTCGAAGTTCATGCCCAACTGGTCAGGTGTGAAGGAGTGGGTGACTGTGACGGGCGTGGTCGCCATGGTCAGGTCAACCGAACCTTCGCGGTCGGCGTTGGGCGAGCCCGAGGTGTCCCAGGTGCCATCCGAGACGGACACCTTGGTCGGCTTGGCGATCTTCACGGTGGTGCCGGAAGCGCCGCCCTTGAACTTGGACGAGTAGTCGGGGATGCCCGAGCGCAGGACGGTGGGGACGTTCTTGAGCTGGTATTCGCTCTCGCGAACGACCAACTGGGGGGATACGGTGGCGACGGTCGAAGGCATGGTTACTTCTCCTGAGACTCACGCCAAGCGATGTACTCGGCGGTGGTCATTTCTTCTGGGTTTTTGGATGCCGCCCCGGCTCCGCTGACCGTCTTCGTGACGGGGATTGCGGGCTTGGGCGGCTGTTGGGAAGCGGTCGAGGATTGAGCCTGTGCGAGACGGCGTTCGATCAGACGGCCAGCCTTGGCTGGCGAGGCGGAGAGGACGGCTTCGGCAAAGTCGGGATCGGTTGCGATCTCCCATGCGATGCGGGGGCCGTCTTCATCTGCCACGATGTCCCGGAAGACCTGCGCGTTCATCTCCGATTCCATGCTGGCGAAGACCTGCACGGCGGCGATGTACTGCGGGTTTTCCTTGGCGAGAGGTGCCAGCCGGGAATTGAATCCCGAGACAAGTGCCTCCTGCTCCTGCTGTTGGCGTAGGGTCTGCGTGGTCTGCTGGACCTTGGAGTGCGAAACCTGCTCGATGTACTGGTCTACGGCGCGGTCGAATTCCTCGCGGGAATTGAACTTCGCCGGGTCCGGCTTCTGCGGCCCCTCGGGCGCACGAATCCCCTGCAATTCCGCGATCTGGCGCTCCAGATTGGCGGCGCGTTCCTCTGCTTCGCGGCGCTTGCCGACGACTTCCTGGAAACGCGAATAGGGGATCGACTCCACGCGGGGGCGCGGGGCGGGCTTGCCTTCCTCGGTCTGCGGTGCGGTCTGCGTCTCCACCTGCGTGACGGGATCGGGCGAAGTTTGCGCCGCGTCCTGCTGGCTGGGGGAAATCTCGACCTGCGTCTCTGTGCTCATGGTACGCCCTCGATGGCGATGGGGCCGTAGCCCGCTTCCGGCATTTCGTATTCGTCCGTCTCCGTCGCCGTAACAGGAGGGGTCGGTGTGAGCGCGGCAGAAAGGGCGATCTAGTCCAGGTCGCTCTCGGCCTTCATGGCCTGGCGAGTCGTGGAGCCTTCCTCCTTCATGCCTGCGATTTCGAGTTCGGTCTGACGCTTGATGAGCGCGACCTGTCGGTCTGTGTCGGCCTGAATGCGGGCTGTTTCGATCTTGGTGGCGGCGTCGAGGCGAGCGCGTTCGAGCGCGGCCTGAGCGTCCATCTGCGCCTTCGCCAGCGCAGCCTGCTGGTCGGCCTGGATCTGCGCCGCCTTGCCTTCCGCGACCTGCTGGAGGGCCTGGTTCTCCTGGGAGAGCTGTTCGAGCTGTTGGCCCATCTGGTCCAGCGCGGCCTTGGCTTGCTCGATCTGCTGGAGCACGGCGGGAGGAATCTGGAGCTTGGACTGGTCCTGGTCGTCCTCGCGCATCCCCTGCTTGACGAGGAGGCGCTTCATCTCCGAGGCCAGCGCGTCACCGCCAGGGATACCCATGGCGCGGATGATCTCGGGCGTCATGGCCTGGTACATCATCGGGTTCTTGGACCCGAGGCTGTCGATCATGGAGAGGAATGCCTCGTTCTTCGTCCGGTGGTTCTGACCAACCGTGACCCGGATTCCGTAGGCTCCACCGTTGAACCCGGCCAGGTCTTCGCGAAGACCCTGGATCTCGTTGATTTCCTTCTGCGTGACCTCGCCGTCTTCCCCAGCGAACTCGATCAATTCCTCGTCGGAGAAGATGGCAAGGATCTCGTTGAGGATCTTCCCCTCATACTCGATTGCGGCCTTGAGGTGAAGCTCGATGTGGGCGTCCGCGACGTTGGCTTGCTCCTGGCGAACCAACAGGGCTCGCCCGCTCGTCTCCTGGGTCTGTGCACCCAAGCGCCCATCGAATAGCCCTGTGGCGACCTTGATCTCCTGGGATGCGTCCTGGGAGGCGTTGGCGTATCCTGCGGGGATCTGCGGGGCTGGCGGGAACTGCGGGAGGGCTCCAGGGTTGAGCGGGTCGATCTGGTAGAGGCGGAAGGCGGCGCGGGATGCGTCCTGCCCCCACGACTGCAAAACCTTCGGGTCCGTGACCATCCCAGTGGAGAGGAGCGCGGGCGGTTGCTTCTTGCCGGAGAGGTATTCGTACTCTTCGGACTTCCACAAGTTCTTGAAGATCTGCGGCTCGCGAGCGTCGCGCACGATGCCCTTGAAGTGCTTCTCGCCTGCCACGTCGGAATCCTCACCGACCAGCGTCACGATGGGGATGGACTTGAACGGCTGAAGGGTCCGCTCCTGCAGGACGCCCGCGCCGTCCATGATGGTCTGGTAGACGTTCGACTCGTCGTCGATCTCCCAGTACTCGGCCACGCGGATCTTGTCCTCCCCGCACCATTCGGCAGACACATCCATGTCCTCGGATCCGATGGAGACGGCTTTGCCCTTGGGCCATTGCGCCGTGTACGCGGCCTTCGTGAGGTCTGCGTACACCGTGCAATGGGTCATGTCGGCGAAGTTGATCTCGGTGGCGTTCGGGTCCGGCACCACGTTGAGGGCGTTAGGAATCCTCTCGTACTTGATGCGGCGCTTTCCGCCTGGCGCGGCCACAATCTTGATGCGCCAGAAGCCGAATCCGCCCGTGACGGCGCACGACACGCCCGTCTCCCGAGCGTAGATTGCGCCGCCCGTGATCTGGATGGCGCGGATCATGCCGCCCCGGAACTCGGCCCGGTCCTGGCTTGCGCCTTCGCCCTGCGCCGACACGACGACAGCGTAATCCTTCGCCATGATCGAATTCTTAACCGACCGGATGAGCGGGGGAAGCTGATTGTAGGTGATGATCGGCAGGCCCATGGACTGGCGTCGCGAGTACTCCAGCGGATCCCACTGCTTTTCGCCGCCGATGACCGCGAATTCGGTGTCGTCCTGGTACTTCTTGCGGCGCTTTTGCCACGCCTCGATGTCCGAGTCGATCTGCTTAATAGCGGCCTTGTGTGGGTCGGACTTCGCCATGTGGATAGAATTTACTCTATCCCCGGCAAATCCACAAATCAATCCACCACTACCCCCAAGATATCCCCACTCACCATCGCTTCGGGATCTTGAGATCATCCGGAAGCGCGGCTCCGACGCTCATAAGCTCGTTGAACGCCCTCGCGATGGCGTCTACCTGGTCGTCGTGCATCCCGAGCGGGAAGGCGGACGCCTCAGAGATCAGGGTCGAATTCCATGCCGCCCGGAGGATCAGGACGTTTCCGGCGTTGGTCTGCGCCGCGAACGGGTTGGCGCGGACCACCTTGTCCCCGGACTCGGGCGAGGTCTTCGCAATCCACCCGGCGAGCATTCGCACGAAGTCCAGCGCCTGGCCCTTTCCGGCCTGCCCTGGATCCTGGGGGATTGAGATTGTGACCGCTCGCCCGTCGGTATCGGCGGCGTCCTTGATGGCCTTCCGGACGCCCTCCGGCCCCTTCTGGAAGCGGATGATGTCGGCGACGATGAATCGCCCATCCGGACAGCGCCCAACCTTCGCGCCTACCGTCCAGTCCCCTCGGCCATCGCTCGCCGCCAAGTCCCACCCGCGGACGAAGACGGTCCCGGCTGGGATGGCGTCGACCAACACCCATTGATCCGGCTTGAGGATGTCCCCACCGTCAGCCACCGGGCGCTGTTGGTGTTGGCCCGAGTAGCCATTCTGGAGCAGGCGGCGCTCGGACTCGATGGTGGGCGCAGGGAATCTCTGAGGGAAAAACAACTCTCCATGCTCGGTTCGCGGGTCGTCTGGGTGCGCTTCCGGGTCGCCTGGCTCGAACTCCTGGCGAATGACCACGCGACGCCATGCCGAGCCGTCCTCCTGGACCAGCATCCCGGAAAGATCCTTCATGTGGGTGCGCTGTTGGATGTTGCACCGCCCGCCCGTCACCATGCTTTTTAGGCGATTCTGGAAGGTCAAGCGCCACGCATCCCAAACTGCCTTCAGCTTGATATCCGAAACATCCTTCGTGTCGTTGGCATCATCCACGATGACGTGATGGACGCGCTTTCCTGTTCCTTTTGCGGCAATCGTGGACGCTTGGCGCTCTCCACCTGCAGTATTCCGGAACCATCGCTTTGAGTCTTGGTCTGCCGCCATTCGCCACGGGACTCGAAATCCGGCGTACCACTCGGACGTGATGATTTTGCGACAATTCATCGAGTCGCGCATACAAACATCTTCGGCACCAGAAATAAACAAGCCTGTCCACTCCGGCCACCAAAGCCAAATCCAGGCGGGCAGACAGACGGAAACAATTGTGGATTTCATAGATCCAGGCGGAACATTGATATTCAGGTTTTTCTCCGGATTCTTTCCGCGAATCCAGGACTCCACCTCATCGCAAAGGATGTCTAGATGCCAGTTCCAGACGAGTGGCGTCCCAGGCTCAAGCGAAGGCCACGACTGCCGAACAAACTCCGCAAGCGAGCGGCGGGCTAGCTCGCGGTCGATCTCGTCAAGAGTCGGAAGGTTCATCGGTCGACGCCTTGGCGCGGAGGGCGCGGAGGGTCGCAAGCTCGTCCGTGGACAGCTTCGATAGGTCGGTATCGGATTTCACTTTGACCGTATTCTCGACCTCGGATGTTTCCCGATATCCAAATGCCGCCGACAGAATGAATTTCGTCATCGGGGCATTGCCATTTCTCAGGCCGTGGGCGGTTTCGCACCCCTTTTCCATGTGGTAGGCTTCGCAATGTTCGCGGGCCAAATTGAATGCGTCCGAAAATTCCGGGTGAACTTTGGCCCAAAGGTGAATTGTGCTCTTGGTTACCCCGAGGCGGACGGCCATCGAAACAGGCAAAAGGCCTTCCTTGCCGAACTCGACCACCTGCTCGCAAAAAGCGGGATCGTATTCGCTTGGCCGTCCCGCAGGCATCACGCCACCGCCTGAACTGCAGACCGCTCCGTGTCGTCGCCGTAGAAGCTCGCGGAGTCGAAGGGGATCCCAGCCGCACGGATCGCGGCCACGAATGCCGAAGGGCTTTCGCGGTGGATATCGAACAGGAGAAGCCCCATCACGTCGCAAGGCTTGTGCGTGATGCATCCCGGGTCACAGTCAAGCTGAGTGTGAAGCGCTGTGATCGCCGATGCGACCTCGGCTTTGTTAGTGCCGACGTAACCCCAATCCCGATCATCGACCAGAATCACTGTGTGGAGCTTCCCCATCACCGCCCCGTCATTTCCGGCACATACGCGCCATCCTGTTCCACCAGGCACCCCGCGACGACAGAGAACCGGGTATTCCGGCCCTCCCAGCGTTCGGCGCATCTGTAGGTGGCGAACGACGCCGCGCCCCACAGGAAGGCTCCCACAGCGATCAGGAGCACGACCGCACCCACGGCGTAGCCTTCGATTTCGGATTGGAGGGATTCAGCCACGGCTCAGCACTTCTTTCCGCCGCCAGACTTCTTCGTCTCCTTCATTTTCTCCCCCAATTGCTTGAGCTCCTGGTAGACGCCTGCGTTTTTCGCAGACTCGACGCAGAGTTCCTTGAGGCAGACTCCGGCGTCGATGAACGTGTTAGCCATGGTTTGAATCTACTTCCTGGGCGGCGGGTTGCGCTACCTCCTTGACCTGCACCAGCCTCGACAGCCCGGTTTTCCAGTCGCGCACCGACTCAAACCGGATTGTGGGAGGTGGTAGGCACTGGTCGATCCGGATCTCGCACCGCTCGTTCGTGTCGGCCATCACTCCCCCGCCTTCCTTGCCGTCCATGCAGTCAAAAGCCTCTCGACCACCGTCGTCCACGGCGTCGCCCCGGCCTTGCGCCGGACGGCCTCGACCAGGGGCGCGGGAAGGCGCTGGGTCGTCATGACCGTCCGCCGCCCGTAGTGCCTTCGAGGCGCTTCCAGGGGGTCGGGGGATGTAGGGGCGTTGTCCATGTATGACAATCTAAGGGACAGGGGGATGGATGGCAAGCCCTGCGTGGTCTCGAGACGGGCCCAGGGCGAAATAATCCAGAATCCGGATAATCCAATAATCCATTTCTCCATGTCTGTCTCTCTCTCACCCTCTCTCACGTGGGCAAAACCCCTTCCAGTCTCTATACCTCTCTATTTTGGATTATTGGATTATATAGATAGATAGAGCAAGAGGAAGTCAGTAAACATCGGCCTTCCAGGGCGGTCGAAGATAATCCACCCTCCTGGAACATCTTGGTTTTAATCCAGCCATGGAAACGAAAGAGGCGACCCAGGGTTTCCGGATCGCCTCGTCTCTGGATTTTTTCCCAAGATCGCTGGATTATGGCTTACTCCCTAGCGACCACCAGGAACACGCCGCCGACCGCCGTTTCCGGCCTGTCTTGGGGCCCCACCTTGGCCAGCAACCCACACTCGAGAGCCTCGTTCAGGGCATCCCGGAGGGCCCTGCTGTGGGTGGATTCGTTGGGTCCCTTCTTGAGTCTACGCTTCACGCCCGACTGGATCTTCCGACGCTCCACCATGCCACCCAGGCCAGCCGCAGAGACACAATACTCCATCAAGATGTCCACGTTGGTCATGGACTCATCAGAGACCACGTCGCCGCTCGAGAACGCCTCGAGGATCCGAGCGCAACTGGCTTGCACCATGTCCCACGCCCAATGGCAATGCTTGGCCGACACCTCTGGGTCTCGAGGCTCGTCGCACAATGCCAGCACCGCCGCGACACGTGGGGCATTCTGGCGCATTCTCGAGATCACTTCCCGCACGTGGTCGGTGCCTGCCTGCTTATTCTCGGACCACTCGAGGAAGCGGGCCCGGTCCACCTCGAGGGCTTCGGGCGACCACTTGACCGCCCGCCGCTCCACGGTCTCGGTCGTCCACGCCTCCGCCATGTCCGCCAGCACCTCGCGAAGCTCGGGAGGCACGGGCCCCACGCTCGAGCTGTAGCGGTCCTCTCCCGGCGTCTCCCCCGAATCCAGGAAGATCATGCGGGACAACAGGCCGGAGCGCACCGACTCGTCTGACAGAGCTGCCCACAGGCTCGAGGGCGTCGTTTCCCCCAGGACCGTAAGCGATGGGTGGGCGATTGGTCGCGCCTCCTCTGCGGCCTTGCTTTGCCCGCAGTAGGACGCATGGGGCGCGGACTTCGTGTAGATAGCCAGGAGCTCGCCCTGGAGCGCGATTTCTGCCCCGTTGGCGTTCTTCCCCAGGATCCGCTGGAACCACTTGCCCACCTCGGGGAGGGGCATGATCGTTGAAGGTGCTCGGGAAATCATCTTCTCGAGGGCGGGCCCCGATGCCGGGCGGCTCGAGACAATCTTACCCTCCTGGCTCGAGAGCCCCGCCTCATACACCAGCCGACTCAACCCGCCCCACATCCATTCCTTGCCGCCACCCGAGGGGGCCAATAGGCA
>JACCDU011177816.1_pt1 | contig 19670 bp, 15 predicted proteins | sample 7446081 | NCBI WGS metagenome assembly JACCDU01 (sample SAMN15323447, study PRJNA562643) | freshwater metagenome | isolation source: river surface water | place: USA:Blue River Watershed | collected 2017-08-17
AATTTAATCGTGTCAATGATTTCAAAAACTACATCTTGGTCTAATTGATTTATTAGGTCGAATTTTTTGTTTATACTAAGAACATTGACTGTGTCTTTTACTACTCTACCAACAGAATCGTTATATTTTTTCTCATTTACATCAAAGTAAAATCTGTTCTGTGTCAAACTTCCAAAGATATAGCTTAGATATCTAATTCTAACAGTATATGCTCCTGCTTTTTGTACAAACGCAATAATCCAGGATGCGTCAAGACCAATATTAGTAATATCTCCTGCTTTACCTAAACTAAAATCATCTGAAAGATTTAAGTTTGTATTTTCTATTATCTTCCATTGCTGATCAACATAATCATATCTTAAACCGAAATTTAAATTATTAGTAACTTGAGTAACTATCTGCGCCTCAAGAGCCGTTGGAAGATCTGTTACAAATTTTGCCACAATTCTACTAGCGATTGCTCCGGTAGGAATTGTTTCACTTAGCGTGATCGGCCCGACTGAAGTTGTTTCGGTGACTTTACCAGCATTGGTTCCATCGTTTACTACTCGTATTACCTTTGCCCATATTCTGTCAATTTGATCTGGATCTGTTGGATCAGCAGTGACTAATTTATTTTTCTTAAATGCTTTTCCTGCAGGAGGAACAAATTTTATCAATGCCTGTGGAGCAAAATATTTCAATGTGCTTGTTGAATAAGATCCAACTTTTAATAACGAATTGTCAACAACGTTCTTGAAATAACCTGTCGACGGTGATCCACTCAAAGACTGCCATACAGTATTAGTATCAGTGAATAATAGCTTATCAAATTTTGTTAGATAAAAATTATAAATTTCTGAATTTGAAAATTCAGGTTCCAGATTTCTTCTAATAAAATTGATGATATCAATCGTGTTGGTATATTTTAAGGTCAGTGTTTTTTCATTTTCTTGTTTATATACATACCCGTCATTTGCAAATGTATTGATACTGCTATATTTGCCGCTGGCATCTAAAATATCAAAATTCCTAGAAATACCGCTAGATGTTCTGTTGACTGCTTTTACTTTTACAATGTTTTGACTACTTGTTAGAGGTGCAAGATTATAGTCCTCACCTGTAATCATTCTATTTTGTGTATAATATAATGCAGGTGCATTGTTTCTTATGCTGTCTATATCTTCTGACGATGCTGCATTGGCTACTGTTGACTGCAAGGCCAATGTCACTGTCAATGTGTGCTGCACTCTATTTTTGTTGAGATAGACAACAGATATGTTGATACCTCTCATCTCATTAGGATAAATGGTATACGTCAGTCCATTGCTTACTCTATAGTAAATTCTAAATGTGCCTTGAGGTAGATTTCCATATACTCCGTCTGAGAATACAAGCTCAACAGAATCATTAGTTTTTGTATTCACTGAGTAGATGTTTCTAATATCTTTTGTTAAACTGTTATAGGCAATATTATTGCCAACTATGCTGCTGACTTTAGACCATTCGTCTGATTGAACACCGGCAGCATTTACAGAATACAACCACATGTCATCGTTGTTTATATTTTGTGCTTCAATAGAAACTCTTTCGTTTGTGGTCGGAATATCTATAGAAAAATCAGCGATTTCCAAACTTCCTTGTTTGAATAACAAGAAAAATCCAGTGTTAGGACTTCCGGCGCCGCCGCCGTCATTTCTATAAACAAAACCTAACTGATTGCCTGGAAGTGGTGATTCTTCATAAATGTTTTCGCTATCTTTGAATATTGTGCTGACTATCTCAAACACCATATTTCTAGCAGCAACGTTTTTACTAAAAGTATAAATCGGTACTCCGGTAGATAGTGTTCTAAATCGATACTGCTCTGTTGGAATTCCTAGAATCGTTGCATTTCCTTGGCTTCTGCCAAATTCTGTATTATCAGCCATAGCTGAATTTAATACTGTAATAAACTGTTCTAACCAATTAGTGTTTGTTGGATCATTCCAACTGATAATTTGATTGGCAAGATTTTTGCCGTTGCTATCAACTAATTCTTCTGTGGTGCTAACTGATGTAAATTTTAAAAGACCACTGGCACCAATATTTCTCTTAGAGTTATAAGAAAGCATACGAGCAATACGTAGAACACTTTCTTTAGTTTCTGCTAATTCAATAAAATTTTCGCGGCTAGCTAGATCAATTCTAAAAGCAAGACTCTGTCCAAGAAATGCTACTGCATCGATTAGAGCAAGATATTCACTAGACTCTATATAATCGTTAAAATCTTCCGGATAATTTTCACGTAGATAGGTAATAATAACCCTACGAAGATTTTCAAAATCGTAAGATTTGAAGTCAGCGTTTTTGAATGTCTGATAGATTCTCGTCCAATCTTGGTTGAGAATAAGATTATTTTGTCTGCTGGTTGTAGTCATATACCATATTTACCTGGAAAAATAAACTGCTTAGATAATAACTTTATTAGTTTTATCAAAACTCAAAGTCATTCTTTCATTGATGTTAAATGGCACATATACTAAATCAGCTTGAATACGTATGCCCATATCTGTGCTATCAATTTGCAAATCTGTTACAATGATGCGAGGATCGTAATTTATGATAGCCTGCACATCTTTGGCTATAATTTCTTTGACTTCAGGAGTAAACGGTTCAAATAAAATATCCCAGATGACTGTACCAAAATCTGGGTTTTCTAGTTTTTCTCCCTTTCTTATATAGAAATGATTTATAAGATCTTGTTTAACAAGGTCAACATCAAACAATTTAAAATTCTTTGATTCGGAGCTAGAACTAAAACCTTTATACGTAAAAGATCCTTGATTTTGATCTCCAACGCTGGCTGCATTTTTAGCTAATGTTTTTTGTTGATATAATCTAGCCATTATCAGGTCTCCCTATCTGTTTGTTGTGGTGTTTGGAATGCTGGCGCTTGATTTTCGTGCTGTAACCAAGGTTCATGCATTGGCACACGTTTCATTATACTGTTTAATGTTCCGTCGATATATTTCTTTTCCCATCCAGCACTTGCGGATGTTTTGACGTTAGGATGTACTGAAAGCTGTTCCAAAGGATTACATTGTGCTGCTGTCTTAGCTGGAAAGCTGTTGAGATCAATCCTACTACCAGACTGTGTAATCTCAGCTCCACTTTTTATGTCAGTGGTAGAGCCTGCTGTAAATTTGTTAGCACTGCCTGTTCTTAGATCTAGATTGTTACCTGTAGTGATTTTTGTATCGTTACCAACAAAGTTATCGTAATTATTTGCTACAGTAATCTTACCGTCGTTGCCTGCTAGGATTTCCCAGTTAGTTGCACACTCTTGTCTGATTCGTCCACCAACTGCTTTCATATTGATATTTCTACCCGCTTCTAGATTTATATCTCTGTCAGCTCGCACATTGATATCAGTTTCAGTATGTATGCTTACACTGTCTTGTGCATAGACATCAATCTTTCCATTGCTGGTCATTTCTATCCAAGTAGTTCCTCTTGCATTACCTATATAAATTAAATCTTCTGAGTTGTGTAAGAGGATCTGGTGACCTGTTCTTGTTCTTAGACGCAGGCATTCTCCATACGGAATTGTAGGATCGCCTTCTTTAGAAATTTTTGCACCTGTAGCAGTATCCGTACCATTTACTACATCAACATACTGCACTGGTCCTTCTGCTGCAGGTGTTACTCTGCGATACCTGTCATCACCATCATCAAGAACAATTTGAGTACCACCTAATCTTCCTGTTGGAATGACTGGATTGGTTTGTTGATCGCTGTCACCAAGTTTAGTTTTTTTGTGCCCAGCTCGTCTATCTAAAGGACCTGGAGAACTAAGTCCCATCACAGAACTAGGAGCATCTCGCCTAGCACCAGAATCTGTTATACCTCGTACATCGTCATCTAATAATCCCTGTTCTAAAAATCTATCAGCGATAGGATGAACTGGTCTTTTTATTCGAGAAACATCAGTAGCTACATCTGTTTTAGCATTTAACCTCTTGTTTATTTCAGCAACAGGTAAAGATTTAGATTTTCCATATTTTTTAATATCTTTTTGATCTAAGTAAACATCTTGAGATGCTGCGATCGCAGGAACCATATGATTGGCAAATCTAGGAGGAACACAGGCAAACCAATAACCTTGGCTAGGATCTCCGTCTACGAATGCTATTAAAACCGTAACGCCAATATCTGGTGGTACTGCCCAAAACCCATAAGATTTCTGTGTATCATTAAAACCTTCTTGTGTATTCTTTTCTCCGGAATTTAAACCAGTATACTCATAAGGAGTGTGTCCAAAAAACGGACTTGCATATCTAACAATAAAATGCTGTGTGTTTTCTTCTTTGCTATTTGCACTGTCTCTAAAAATAGATACTTCTAGTGATCCCATATATGAAGGATCAAGATTATTGATAACTCTAGCCAAATAGATACCAGAACCCATTCGGCTTCTTTGGATTTCTCTCTGCGCGGTCGGTCTTCTAAGTTCTGGCATTTTATTCCTTTAAATTATGTTATCGTTATTTGTATACTAGGATCAATCGGATCTGTTGGCAGGACCTCGTTAGCAACCTCTGTAGCTTCTGGTTCAGGACTACCAAATGAATATCCAGGATCGTCTGCTGGTACTGCTGCGACTTTTGCTCCTTCTTCTGGTCCTTGTGGTCCTGGCATTCTCAAACAGCTCAATACCTGTTTCCATACTCCATCGGCAAATACATTTTCAACTGACGTAATTCTATAGATGCCGCCGAACGGACTTTCTCTAAGATTTCCATTAAAATCATAAAGTCCTGTAGTTTCATCTATATCTGCCGGAGTCCTAAATGTTATATAGATATAGATATCACCTGCTTCGTAATTCATCTGTCCATCAGCAGTAACTTGACTATCAGCTTGTGCAGGAGAAAAATAATTAGAAAATCCGCTGTCAACTATCCAATAAGTATCACCTAAAATTTCTAATTTTACTGTCATTAAATCGGCCGAGCCGCCAGTTATAAATGCATGATAGAATTCTTCTGCGACTGCTTGTTCTGATGATCGGAATCCCGATCCGCCTGCTACTCTTTCTAGATACGCAGGATCTCTTTTCTTTCTCGGACGACCAACGTTTTCTTCTTGCTTGGCTTCGTCAGCAGATCCTTCCTTTCTTTCAACAGTAGGTTGCGAATTAGTTCCTGTTCCTTGCTGTTCAGGATTATCTACTTTAGCATTATCTTGCTGTGCAGATGACGGTGCTGCTTTATAGAAAAGATTTTTTATTTCTATATCAAATTTTAAAATATCTACGTTTTGACCAGTATAGATGTAATCATAATATTTGCAGATTTTTTTCTCTAATTCTGCATAACCAAGCGGTGCTTGAGATGCTTCTGCAAAAATAGATTGATGGATATAATAAGGAACAACTCTAAAAATAAATTTTTTAGCATAGTCACCGACTATCTTATCTTCTTTTAAAAATTCTACCTGTACATCCAGTTTAAACCATTTAATCCATCCCTCGGGCGTTCTTTTTTTGATTGTTTCGTGTGCCCATCGAGAACTTAAAATTACTTGGTTGATTATTGCTGTAAGGCTATGACTTTGTGCAAATTGAAACACACGCTCTTTAGCATTAAAGACCATGTTATCTACACGCTTGATTCCTTTCTTGGCATCGTATATTTCGCCTGCTCTCTTAAAACCTATAGTTCCGCCGTCTTGTTGATCAAATCCTAAACTGGCTAGTCCTATCTCATTTACATCTCCGCTAGCAGCTTGAGAACCAGCAGAGGACGAAGGAGTAACTACTACCGCTTTACTTTGATTATTAGGATTTACTGTGGCTCGGTCGGTTGAAGGAGGAGAACCAGCAGTGGAATATAAAATATTAGCCTGTGTAGGAAACTGAATTTCATAAACATCTTCTTCGCCGATAAGTTTTTTTTCTTTTAAGATTTTTTCGTTTTTGTTTAAAAAATTTAGTAGGCTATTTTTTCCTGTTACTAATAATTCTTCTACAGTACCTGGACCGTTTGAATCGCCGCTAATTTTACAGTCTTTATATACGGTATTGACCATATCCGAAAAACCTTGATGATTGTACGGTATGGCTTCTACTTTGTATGTGCTACCACCTTCGTTTACTTGAAAATTTATTTTGATAATTTTTATTGTAAAAAACTTAGGTTTTATGCTTGTGTAAAGATTTCCTAATTCATCGTAGCCTTGGAAATCCATCCTTAAAACATAAGGAGCATTGTCTAGATAGTTTTCAAAATTTGACAACCTAGCCGCACGTTGCATAGATTGTAACAGTAATCCCATGCTATAAGGTTCATAGATGTCAAAAGAAAATGAGATAGCATTTTGATTACCACTTTTTTCATTACCTGCAACAATACATCGCATGTTAAAATTGTTGATGTAGAATTCAGGAGTACCAAACGCAGTAGATACACGCTTGTTGTTAAACCGACCTGCACTAGAAAAAACAATGTTTTCTAATTGACTGATATCTTCTCTATAAAGTGCTGGATTATTAAATTGTTGAGGTGTCAGGCAGGCCAATGTCCATAAGACATTATATGAAGCAAATTGTTCTAAAGGATTTTCTAAGATACTACTGCTAGTTACTGTTACAGCTGGTAGTTCTTTTTCTCTTGAATTTACATCAATTGTTGCTTTATCATCTGCCACTTTATACTCCTAGATACTTTTCTAGATTTGTTTTTTTAGGAAGATAGATGACCGTTCCTGGTTCAAAATCGTATATAGGATCTTTAATCACGCTGAGATTTCTTTGCACAATAACCCACCACAACTTAGAATTTCCGTATACATCATATGCTAATAGATCTGGTCGGTGTCTGTACTGAGACTGGATCACATATTGAAAATCGCTAGATTCAGCAGGAACTGGCCTAATTTTGAGAAGTTCAAGATAAAGATTATTTTGTGGTGTATTATAGTAGGGAGATTGTTTTGTATAGTTTGCCATGTTATAACATTCCTATACCTTCGTTAGATAGATAACCGCCTCTACTAAAGGCCTGTAAATCAAACTGTCTCAATCTTGCTCTGTTATATATCGGAGCCACTGTAACTGATATGGTACTCATGATCGGGACCCAAGTATCAGTATAAGAATATTTGATGTAATTGACATCATCTTTGAAATCAACTGAAAAAGATTTTACAATAACTGGAATATTTCTAAACACGCTAGAACCGTAACCATCTAAGATACAGATCGGAGGAGGATTACCTGCATTATCTCCTTGACCAAAAAACATTTTAGTTACAGATCTAAAAAACATTGTTGCAGCAATCCAATATTCTGCTTCAGTCTCAGTTTCGCAACTCCATTCTCCAGTAATCTGGATGTCGTCTACCGCACTATTCTTATAAGCATAGAACGGGTAGTTGCTATGAATAGTTTCTATAGAGGTATAGTTAGCTTTGGTTGCTAATGTAACAGTAGGAGTGTATGGCCAGGAAACTCCTCCAGCATTTTTTATAGTGCCGATCAGCGGATTACCTGGTCCGAAAATTTGATCATAAGTCGAATCGTTGTTTAATCTAATCTTCACCCTCCAGTCTTGCCCTGGAGAACTGCTAATTTGTGTTGCACTGCCTTCAGCGGCAAATAGTTCTGCCCCTTTTGGTATATCCTTAGCTCGACCTATACTAAGTATATTGTTGAGTGCTCCTGCTACACCTGATATACCCGCTGAAAAATTTTGTACCGCACCTGCGATATTTCCGCCTACTAATTTGTTGAGTGCTCCTGCTCCTCTATTGACATCTGAAAATATGTTTGATACACCAGCTGTTGCTCTCTGTAACAAATTTGTACTACCGGATACCTTCGATTGTGCGGCAGTAGCAGCATCGGATATACTGCCAATCGTTTGTCCTGTGCCTGCCCAATTGTATGAAGAGCCTACTGCTCCGGATAATTGGTTTATTTTCTTATCTAGAGCCGCTTTATCCAACGCATTAGGATCGCTCAATAGCGAAACTTTTTGATTCGTAAAGGCAGCAGTCGGTGCTTCAATTGTTGAAGACACCGTAGTAACAAGTTTCGCTAAAGGATTAGGAGTTAAAGACATTTTGAGTAGATTCCATAGTCATATAGTCTATTTATTTGTAAAAAAATGTGCTATTATTATAAGAACTAGGAGACTGAGTTATAATGAACCCACCAAAAATAAAATACCTAACAAACAAGGATTTATTAAAAGAAATACATTTAAGCAAAAATACATATTGCAGTTTTACAAAGCCCGAATTTTCGGATTACGATCTAATTGTTCCTAGCATTGAAAAAATAAATGTTAGAACGATAGCAGAAGCAAAGCGAAATAGGGCAGATAGGCTGGCAAAAGAAGCTCACGCTGCTGCTGTGCTTGCTGGAGGAAAAAAGCTGCCAGCAAAAGACTTTGAAATCGATTATAAAAAAATATCTAAACAAGATGTCGTATTTAGAATCATGACATTTGAACATGTTCCTCTGGCTCCGGGTCGCAAGAAAACTTTAAAAAATACCGCAGATAGCCACGAGAAAGTAAACTTTCCTCCTTTCCAGCATTGGAAGTTTGACGATAACGACAATCTACTTTGTGTAGGAAAGAGTCATTGGAAAGGTGGTCTTAAAACAGGCAAGTTTAGCAAAGACCACGGACAGATGACCAACAATCTTGCTCGTATGTTTTTAAAATTATGCGATCGTTATGCTACTAGAGGTAACGTCCGAGGCTATACCTACAACGACGAAATGAAGGGTCAGGCTATTCTTCAACTAACTCAAATAGGACTACAATTCGATGAAAGCAAATCTGATAATCCTTTTGCTTACTATACTGCTGCTGTTACTAATTCATTCGTTAGAATTATCAACATTGAGAAACGTAATCAAAACATTAGGGATGACATTCTAGAAATGAATGGAATGAATCCAAGCTGGAGTAGACAAAATTCTGGTTCGGGTAAAGATCCAGTTGGGCCTGCTCCTGTAACTACTGAAGGCGATTGGGATTGACCTTTTTAATTTTATTTTTTAAACTAACATAATGCAATTATTCAAACGAGCAGCTTGTTTTACAGATATACATTTTGGATTGAAGTCTGGTAGCAGGACACATAACAATGACTGTGAAGAATTTGTTCTTTGGTTCTGTGAAACTGCCAAAGCTAAAGGATGCGAAACTGCTATATTTCTAGGTGATTGGCACCATAATCGTGCCACCACTGATGTTAGTACCATGAACTATACAGTTTCAAATTTAGAATTTCTCAGCAAAAACTTCGAACAGGTCTTTTTTATTTTAGGAAATCATGATCTGTTTTATAAAGATAAAAGAGAAATCAATTCAGTTGAGTTCATGCGACTGTTTCCAAATGTTATACCTATCAAAGAACCGTTTACAGACGGTGATGTAACTATACTACCTTGGTTGATTGGGGACGAATGGAAAGATGTTCCTAAAATCAAGAGTCGATATGTATTTGGTCATTTAGAGTTGCCTAACTTCTATATGAATGCCATGGTACAGATGCCCGATCACGGTCAATTACAAAGCACACACTTTGTAAATCAAGAATATGTATTCAGCGGACATTTCCATAAACGACAAAATAATAGAAATATCACGTATATCGGTAATGCGTTTCCACACAACTATGCAGATGCAGGCGATGACGATCGTGGTATGATGATATTAGAGTGGGGAGGCAAGCCCGAATATCATAGTTGGCCTGGACAACCTGTATATCGTGTCTACAAGCTCAGTCAGATTATTGATAAACCAGATCAACTACTGAGAGAAAGAATGCATTGTCGAGTAACTATCGATCTTCCTATTACATTCGAAGAAGCTAACTTCATCAAAGAAACTTTTATGCCGCAATACAAACTGCGAGAACTGATGCTTATACCAGAAAAAGTAGAAGTTGAAACAACGCAAGTTCCTGTAGACATACAGTTTGAAAGCGTAGATACGATCGTAATGAATCAAATCAATGCCATAGACAGCGACAACTATGACAAAAGCTTGTTATTGGACATTTATAAAGAACTATGATAAAGATAAAAAATCTTACAGTTAAAAACTTCATGAGCGTGGGTAACCAAACCCAAGCTATAGATTTTGACCGTGGCCAGCTGACCTTAGTCTTAGGTGAAAATCTAGACTTAGGAGGTGATGACTCTGGTGCCCGCAATGGTACAGGCAAAACTACAATCATCAACGGACTGAGCTACGCTATCTACGGTCAAGCCCTAACTAACATCAAACGAGATAACTTGATCAATAAGATCAATCAAAAGGGTATGTTAGTTACAGTTACTTTCGAAAAAGATGGCGTAGAATATCACATCGAAAGAGGACGCAAACCTAATTTGTTGAAGTTTAGCATCAACGGTCAGGAGCAAGAATTAAATGATCTTGACGAAAGCCAGGGCGATAGTAGAGAAACACAAAAATCAATCGATGATATGATAGGTATGAGCCACGAAATGTTTAAACATCTTGTGGCTCTCAATACCTACACCGAGCCGTTCTTGTCTATGAAAGCAGCGGATCAACGCAATATCATTGAACAACTGTTAGGTATAACCCTCCTTAGTGAAAAAGCCGAATCATTAAAAGAACAAATGAAGGCTACCAAAGATGCTATTTCTTCAGAAAATACTCGTATCGAGACTGTGAAAGCATCTAACGACAGGATTCAACAAAGCATAGAAGCACTAGAACGTAAACAGAAGCTTTGGGAAGAACAGAAAGAAACTTCTCTAGAGAATCTTAGAAAGAGCATTGATAGGCTCAGTAACATTGACATTGATGCAGAGATTGCTAATCAACGTTCATTGACTGAGTGGACTAGAAACAAAAAAGAAAGAGATAGTTTAACTTCTTTAATAGCAAAACAGACAGCAACTTTAGAAAAAGAGCAACGATTGCTAGAAAAATTAGAAAAAGAACTATCCAGTCTAGCAGAACATAAGTGCCATAGTTGTGGTCAAGAGATCCACGATACAAAACATTCAGAGATGTTATCTTCTAAATCTAAACAAATAGAAGACAGTAACGGATTGATATCTGAACACTTAGAAGAACTTGCTACACTAAATGAAGCGATCGGTTTACTAGGTGAACTAGGTGCTTGCCCAAGTGTATTCTATGATAATCTCGAACAGGCACTGGATCATAAAAACACTCTAGGTAGTTTAGAAAAAGATCTATCTATCAAAGAAGCTGAAAGCAATCCATATACTGAACAAATCGCAGAGCTAAAAACTACTGCTGTACAAGAAATCAGTTGGGAATACTTAAATGAGCTTACAAGAGTCAAAGATCATCAAGAGTTCTTACACAAATTATTGACAAACAAAGATAGTTTTGTACGCAAACGCATTATTGATCAGAATCTAGCATTCTTGAATCAACGATTGACCTATTATCTAGACAGGATTGGTCTTCCACATACTGTAGAATTCCAGAATGACCTAAGTGTAATCATTACTCAGCTAGGTCAAGATCTAGATTTTGACAATCTAAGCCGCGGAGAACGCAATAGATTGATATTGAGTCTAAGTTGGGCATTCCGTGATGTGTGGGAGAACCTGTATCATAGCATCAACTTGCTGTTTATCGATGAACTTGTTGACAGCGGTATGGATTCTAGCGGTGTTGAATCTAGTATTGCAGTATTGAAGAAAATGACTCGAGAGCGTGATAAGAACGTGTTCTTGATCAGTCACAGAGATGATTTAACTAGCAGGGTAAATCATGTGTTGAAAGTTATTAAAGAAAACGGATTCACTAGCTACAGCAATGATATTGAGATCATTACATGAGCACAGAGTCACATGATAGAATGATCAAAGCGTTCCAAGAATATTTTAAATGGCAGGAACGCTTTGAGTATAAGAAATCAGATGAAGCAGGCATAAAGGCACGATATTGGCTATCAGAAATCCGCAACGAAGCAAGTAAAAGGCGAGTAGAAATACAAAATAAAAGGCAAGAACGTAAAGCAGCCAGAAAAGGCATGTTAGGCAGACCCCCCAAGGTAACTAAATGAGTGCTTTGGACGTATCAAAATCAATTAGTTGAAGAAATTCCAGAAGGCTATATTGGCTTTGTGTACCTCATCACGAATCTCAAAACCGGGCAGAAATATATAGGCAAGAAACTAGCACAGTTTAAACGCACGAAACCACCACTCAAAGGCAAAAAACTTAAAAGAAGATCCGTAGTAGAAAGCGATTGGCGCGATTATTGGGGATCATCGGATAGGTTAAACGCAGATGTCCAAGCATTAGGTCCGGAAAATTTCACAAGAGAAATACTATATCTTTGCAAATCTAAGGCAGAAATGTCATATCTAGAGGCTAGAGAACAGTTTGAACGCAGAGTTTTAGAAACAGATGACTATTATAATGGTATTATAAACGTCAGAGTCGGCGGCTCAAACATACTTAGGCAGCGTCTTTTAGAACAAAATAAGGCAAAATAAAGCGGTTTTTTTGGCTTGCGCAGGCTAATATCGTGCGCTCTAAACCTGGTCAATCGTGGTCACAGGGACGGAATTCCACGCCGCAGTGGTACTCAGCAACTACCCATTTGGATGAAGATCGCTTCTAAGACCTGCGATTGTGCTGTTTGAAAAGGAATAAAAGGGCAAAATGAGGGGAGAAAAACCCCACGTCTATGCAGATGATAGCATATTTGTATAGACCGCCGTCGTAATAAAGACGTGGCTCGAGGTACAGGACGACCGCCTCTGTAATGCCATAATGCTATGTGACTTGCCGAACTCGGATAATGTCTTTTTTTTAGCCCGGAAACGGGCTAAATGTGACCATTAGAATCTGGATAATCTAAGTTTGCGCTTCGCGCAAAAAAATTTTAGTTAGCTAAAATTTTAAAAAAAGAAAATATGCGCTGAGCGTAAGCGAAAGCGCAAAAGAGCTTTAGCTCTTTATACCGATAAATAAATTATAAGATCATCTGAATAAGGATCAATTTGCAATCATGAAAATCAACGAAATATTAGTGGAAACCCAAGATCTGAATGAAGGACCTCTTGGTGACTTTGGTCGAGGTGTAGGTAAAGTAGCTGGAGGTGTAGCCAAGGGCGTAGGTGCCGTAGCTGGAGGAGTTGCTGGTCTTGGACGAGCTTTCAAGAAAGGATTCCAAAGTGGTAAAGCCACAGTAGCAGGTGATCCTGATCCAAATGCCACAGCAACAGGCACAGCTGATCCAGATTCAACTAAAGCAGCTGATATCAATGCAACTGGTCCTGCGGGGACTGCTACTGCACAACAACAAACTGGCGCAGCAGGTGCAGCACTACAGAAAACAGCACAGGCCATGCAGGGAATGAAAGCTGACAAAGCAGGACAGGCACTATATACCACAGTAAAAAGTCAAATTGACCAGATCGATCCAAACTCTAAGAAAAAATTAGCCACATTGATACAGAAATCATTGCAACAGCCAGCTGCCAGTGCTCAACCCGCAGCACCTGCTGCAGGAGACGATGCAGCATCAGGTGGAAACAATGCCAATGATCTAGCCAAAGCAGCACCGGCTAGTGGTCCAGGATCGGCTACAGCAGGAACTACAGCCAGTGGACAACCTAAAACAGAACCAGATTTAAATGCGCCAGCGACAGGTAGCGGAAGTGCTGCTCCAGCAGCAGCTAAACCAGCAGCACCTGGTGCTAAACCAGCAGCACCAGCAAATAAAGCAGCCAATGATACATTTGAAAAAGCCAAAGGCGACATCCGTAATGTTCAAAGCGGCACTAAACCTCTGCCAGATCAAATGGCACAGGGTGTACAAGCAGACATCGCTAAGATGGCCAAAGGCGACAAAGAAAGCGGAGTGGCTGCTGCACAGAAGATCATGGGATTCGCACAGCGTGGTATGGATATAGCAGCACTACAACAGGCTTGGACAGCTAATGCCAAAGCAGGTGAAAGATTCCTAAGCCAAAGCGTATATCGTTCGATTACCAACATGCTACGTGAGCATGGATTGATCTGGAGCGATCTAAATCTACGTGTGCGTATCGATGAATCAGTAGGTTCTGGTGTGTTTATCAGATATGCTAAACCTGTAGTAGAAAGTGTACAACTGTTTAGGATCAAATGAGAATTTCAGAACTGTTATCAGAAGGTCCTGTCGGAGCCATAGGTAAGGCCGTAGGTGGATCTGTCAATGCCGTTGGTCAGACCGCAGGAGTAGCAGCAGGAGCAGTACCTGCCGCACTAAACAAAGCCGCTACTGGCTACAAAAGTGGCTACGACAAGATGGACAAATTCCTTAAAGGATTTGGCAGTCCTGATAAAAAATCCAATGATCCAGCTGATGTTGATAGAAAAGAACTGATGAATCGTGTGCTGTCAGGACAGACACTGAACTATTCAGATGTAGAAAAAGTAAAATTGATCCTCAAAGGATTGAATGACGGCACAGTCAAGACCAATCAAAATCCTAATCTATTAGCCAAAGCACTGAACGCAGCAGCCAGTGGACAGGCAGTGCCTGCTAATCTAAGACCACCTGTAGAAGCATTCAGAGACGAAGCTTAAAAGAACGGCAGTCCGGTTTTCTTGGTAGTTTCTAAGTTATCTTTGATTATTTCGTAGGCAATATCACGCTCTTCGTAGCTGAGATTCATAGCTTCAGCATAACTCATGCCGCGCATATACCAGCAGATTTTCATCGCGTCTTTTTTAATGTCCCTTGCCTCTCGGTCTAGCCTAGCTGATTCCTGTAAGATCTCCGGCAAGGTTAGCCTTGAGATCTTACCGCGAAAAAATTTGCTTGGTCTAGAGTGATCGGTAACGCATATGTTTTAGTACATTCGTTACAGGCCACTTCACGCTCTTTGAGTTCGATCTTTTCTTTGATATCCTGTAGATGATGATTGATTTTATCAAACACTTCTTTGTTACAGTTATCGATAAACTCCTTGATCATGGCTTTGTCAGTGACAACACCGTCTGGAGTAGTGATACTGTGGATACATTCTGAAATTAAACCTACGCTGAGTTCTGTTAGCTTGACATAGCTTTGGCTGAACTTGTCAATCTTTTCTTCATCTGTCATAGATTCGTCATTGACTATGCTAAAGATCTTTTGCTGTTCTAGAGCTTTGAGACTCATCCTAGTCATTTCACGATAGGTATATGGACGGATGTTTACTTTTAATGGATCGACGTCAACTTGGTCAGCATATTCAAAACCGCTGAAAATACTCAACCAATTGGTTAGATCAATTTCGTAGGTGTTTTCTGCATCGCAGTGTGGACAAACAGCACCTAGATCCATCTTATCGCCATAGGTAGCGATACGGATAGCGATCAAGCAAAAATCTAGATCGATACTGGGCATGACCCAAGGATCTTTGATAGCTGGAACGCAGCTCTTGATCACTTCTACAGTGCTTTGGCCTGACAGCAGCGCATCTGGTGTGCGCAACATCAGTTCGTCTTTGGCAGTCATGGCATATACTGGATATTGTCCATCGACGCTGGTGTCTAGTGCGCCAGGAGGATAAAATTTTCCTTTGCTCGGCAAGCTAACGTAAATCTTCGGTTGTCTATACCAATTACTCAGAAGATTTTTTTGAGTAGTTGTGTTTGCAGTTTGGTCCATTTTATCTCCAATAAATACATTATAACTACGATATTTATATGCGTATTTTACCCAGGAAAAATAACTAATGGCAGCAGTATTCATCGATATCCCCGGAATTGGCAACGTTGAAGCCAAAAATGCAGCCACAGAAGCGACCTTACGTGAAATCCTAAAAGCACTGCAAGGCGGTGCTAGAGGCGGTGGCGGAGGTGCTGGAGGTGGTAGTTTGGCATCAGCCCTTGCCGGTGGTGGTGGCGGTGGTGGTGGCAAAGCAGCTGGCGGATTAGCCGGAGTTGCATCAAAACTAGCCAAAGGTTTCCTAGGAGTAGCAGCTGTCGCAGGACAGGTAGCTGGTGCGTTTATAAGGCTTTCTGAATCGGCTATCAGTGTCATCAGACAGATAGCAGGTGTAGGTGACAGTCTTACCGCAGCAGCAGGCGTATTTTCAAACATACCTGTAGTAGGAGGTATATTATCAGCAGCCTTCGGAGCGGCTGCAGAATCTGCGGAACGGCTTAGCCAAGCCTACCTCTCGGCCGCAGCATCTGGAGCAAGCTTTGGTGGCAGCATGAATCAGTTTGTCGCTTCTGCCAGTGCAGCTGGTATGGAGATGGGCAAGTTTGGTCAGTTTGTTAGAAATAATTCACAAGGCTTGATAGCATTTGGAACTTCTGTAGATGGCGGTGTTTCAAACTTTGTTCGTATCAGCAGAGCACTGAGAAGCACAGGATCAGATTTGTATGCTCTAGGTTATTCTACAGAAGATATCAACAAAGGTATCGCTAACTTTGGTATGTTGTTGAGAATCCAAGGTCGTCAAGGCACAATGAGCAATACACAGCTAGCAGACGCTAGCCGTAGATATATGAAAGAGATCGATGCCTTGGCCAAAGCCACAGGTGAAGAACGATCTGCTATTGAAGCTAAGATGCAACAAATGGCCACTGATGCACAGTTTGCATCATTCATGGCTGACAAAGATGTTGAAGTACAAAACAGTTTTAATAGATTAGTTACAAGACTAGGACCAACACTGGGTAACTTTGCTAAAGATTTTATTACCACAGGTACACTAACATCAGAAGCTACACAGCAGATCGGTGCCATGTACGGACAACAGGCCCTAGACGAACTGCAACGTCTAAGAAAGAAAGCATTAGCTAACCAACAGGCCACAGCTGAAGACAGTGATAGAACTGTCGGCGTCATGATAGATCAGAGCAAGAGGATTGGAAAACAGTTTGGCGGTGTTATGGCATCCTCAGGCGGCGCATTAGATGAAACTGCAAAAGCTATGATCGATGGTAATAAGTTGCAGGCTGATGCGATGAAAAAAGCCAAAGAAGATCAAGACAATGCTTCTAAAGGCACAGACGGTATGAATCAAGGCCTACAGAAAGCCAAAGAAGAACTAGCAGCGATCAGCAACGAATTTACACTATTCTTGGCCAGCAGTGGTATATTGAAAGACATGTTGAGCATGTTCAAGACTATGGTAGGTTTTGTAAAAACATATCTAATGCCGGTGTTTAGTGTTCTATCGGGAGTTATCAAATTTGTAAGTGCAGCATTTGAACCGATCCTGTATGGACTATTGTTATTCAATCCAGTATGGAGAGGTTTTGTCCTAGCTTTTGAAACTGGCAAAATTTTATTTGATGAGTTGAGCATAGCGTTTGGCGGATTTGGAAATGTTCTATCTGGACTAAAAGTAGTCGGAGAAAAACTCAAAGAAGCTTTTACTTTTTTAATGGACCTGTTTAAAGGTGCAGTTACTGGTACCGTTAGATTTCTTATAGATGGTCTTACTAAAATTGGTCGTACGATCTACGATTACATGTATCCTGCATTACAGTTTATATCTAGGATTTCAGAGGAAGTAGGAAAATTATTAAAAGATACTTTCGGTGCAGCAGTTAAATGGGCTGGAGAAAAGCTCAATCAACTTGGAGATTGGTTTAAAAAGATAGGAGACGAAATAGCTAGTTGGACCTGGGTAAAGACTATCAAAGACACCTTCAATAGCATAGCAGATTCAGTAGGTAACTTTTTTAGAGGTTTTAATAAACTTGCTGAAGTTTCCGATTATTTGGCATTAAAATGGCAAGGGCTCAGTATTGCGTTTGAAAAATTCTATCTTTCTTTAGATAAAAAAATTACATTTGATAAAGAAAAACTTGAAGCTATCAAGAAACGTGAAGAAGAGTTAGGTAAAGAAGAAGAAGATAGACTCAAAAAAGAAAAAGAACTTGATGAAAAATTAGCTGCCAATGCTAAAAAGAATCTAGCAGATCAAAAAGCTGACGAAGAAAAACGAGCAGAAGAAAGACGAAAAGAAGATAAACGCAGGGAAGATGAACGTAAAAAGTTAGATAAGAAAAATGCTGACCACAAGAGGGCATTAGATGCCGGTGGAGCCACTGCTGCTGCTGATGCACTTAAAAAAGCAGTAGAATGTTCGACTATGGATTACAATGCAGGTCCAGAAGATCTTCTCAAAGCCTATGCAAACAAAGAAGGTAGTCCGATCGCTAAGGAAGTCAAAGCTAAAGAAAAAGCAGTTGAGAGAGCTTCAGACACAGAACAGAAAAAAGCGATCATCCAAAAAGCCATGGAAGATCAAAAGGCAGCTGCTGAAAGAAATGAAGCAGTTAGAAAAGCCTTAGAAAACAATGCTTCAACTCCGGGTCAATCAGCAGGAGTAGGAACAACGCCAGGCCAGAATCCTAACTTAGATTCTCTAAATGCGTTAAATACTCATATGGCCCGATTAGTCAAACAAAATGATAAACTAGTTGAACTCAATGAAAAGCAACTATCTGTTCAACGTTCAATTACTGGTGACGTTTACGCAGCATAATTTGGAAAAATAAATGAGTTGGAAAAAATATTTTACACCTGTAAAGGTAGATAACACAGCAGGAGCCCTAAGCCCGATTAGTGGTAGAGGCAGACCTGGGCCAGCTCGAGCAAATTATTCATCATTTTTACCAGATGTATATGCTGGTGCACCAAATCGAGTTGAGCGTTACATGCAGTATGACACGATGGATATGGATTCTGAAGTCAATGCTGCTTTAGATATCCTTGCAGAGTTTTGTACACAAAAAGATAAAGAAAATGCAACACCATTCCATTGTTTTTACAGAGGAAAGCCTACTGCTACTGAAGTAAAAATCCTTAAAGAACAACTACAAAAATGGTGTAAAGAACAGCAATTTGAAACTAGGATTTTCCGTATAGTACGAAATGCATTCAAATACGGTGATTGTTTCTTTATCAGAGATCCACAAACGAAAAAATGGTTATTTGTTGATGCTGCTAAAGTATCTAAAATTATCGTAAATGAAAGCGAAGGTAAAATTCCTGAGCAATATGTAATACGAGATATCAACTTTAATTTCAAAGATTTAATAGCAGTAACTCCACATGGTACAACTAATACAGCACCTAGCGGCACTAGCAGTTATACCAGCGGCGGAGGATTTGGTCGTGGCATGGTTGGAACCGCAGCACAACCGCCAGGTACAAGATTTAGCAATCAACAAAATGAAATAGCAGTTGATGCAAAAAATGTTGTACATATTTCTTTATCAGAGGGATTAGACAACAACTATCCATTCGGTAACAGTTTATTAGAATCAGTATTCAAAGTCTACAAGCAGAAAGAACTGCTTGAAGATGCTATCATTATCTATCGTATACAACGTGCTCCAGAAAGACGTATTTTCTATGTGGACGTTGGAAATATGCCAGCACACATGGCCATGAGCTTTGTTGAGCGTGTTAAAAACGAAATCCAACAAAGACGAATTCCTAGCTCAACGGGCGGCGGAGCAAACGTCATAGACGCTAGTTATAATCCACTAAGTGTAAACGAAGATTACTTCTTCCCACAGACTGCTGAAGGTCGTGGATCAAAAGTTGAAACATTGCCAGGCGGTACTAACCTAGGCGAAATCACAGACTTGCGTTATTTTACCAACAAGTTATTCCGTGCTTTAAGAATACCTGCTTCATACCTTCCTACTGCCATTGATGAAC
>JACCDU010694360.1_pt1 | contig 19655 bp, 17 predicted proteins | sample 7446081 | NCBI WGS metagenome assembly JACCDU01 (sample SAMN15323447, study PRJNA562643) | freshwater metagenome | isolation source: river surface water | place: USA:Blue River Watershed | collected 2017-08-17
CACGAACCCGGTGACCCGCGCGACGGCCTCACCGTGACCGTGCCGCTCTTCGTGCTCAACCAGGTCAACGAGGATCGCTGCGAGTGGCTGGTGCCCGGCATGCTCAAGGACAAGATCCAGGCCCTGCTCAAAAGCCTGCCGCAAAAGCCGCGCAGCCGTTTCGTACCCCTGCCCGAAAGCGCCACCCGCCTGGCGGATGAACTGAGCGCCCCCGAAGTCTTTGGCCACGGCGCGCTCACCGACGTGCTGCTGAAAAAAGTGCGCGACGAGACCAGCCTGGACGTCAAGCGCGCCGACTTCAAACTCGACATGCTCAGCCCGCACCTGTTCATGAACCTGTGCGTGGTCGACGAACACGGCCGCCAACTCGGCATGGGCCGCAACCTGGGCGCCCTCAAAGCCGACTGGGGCAGCAAGGCACGAGGTGCCTTCCAAGCGCTCGCGCAGCTGAAGGGCAGCTTGGGCGCTGACTCTGCCGAAGACAAAAAATCCATTGGGGTCGGATCCCGATTCTCCGAAGGAAATCGGGCTCTGACCCCGATGGATTCCTCGCAGAAGCAGGAGGCCGGCGCGCCGCCCCGCCTGTCGCCTTCACCGGCAAAAAATCAGGGAGCCGACCAACGCCACACCAACTGGTCCTTCGGCGAACTCCCCGAACTCATGGAAATCCGCAAGGCCGGCCAGACCCTGATCGGCTTCCCGGCCCTGGTGGATGGCGGCGATGCCGTGACTATTGAAGTGTTTGACGAACCCGAAGTGGCCGCCGCCAAACACCGCAAAGGCCTGGCCCGCCTGTTCGCGCTGCAGATCAAGGACGCGCTCAAATACCTCGAAAAGAACATCCCCGACCTGCAAAAGATGTCGGTTGCGTTCATGCCTCTGGGCACCTCGGACGAACTGAAAAACCAGATCATCGACGTCGCGATCGACCGCGCCTTCTTGCAAGACCCCTTGCCCAGCGACGAGGCCAGCTTCAAAAAACGGGTGGAAGAGGGCAGGGGCCGCCTGACCCTGATCGCCAACGAAGTGGCTCGCCTGACCGGTGTCATCCTGCTGGAATACGCCACCGCGGCCCGCAAGATCAAGGACACCAAAAACGCGCCCGACGCCACGGCCGATTGCGCCCAGCAATTGCAGCGCCTCATGCCCAAACAGTTCATCGCCGCCACCCCGTGGCCGCAGCTGCAGCACTTTGCGCGGTATCTGAAGGCCATCACCATGCGCCTGGACAAATACCGCGCCGACCCCACCCGCGACGCCCAGCGCCTGACAGAGCTGAAAGCTCAAGAGCAACGCTACTGGCGCCTGGTGGCCGAGCGCAAAGGCGCGCAAGACGCGCGCATGCTCGAATTCCGCTGGCTGCTCGAAGAGCTGCGCGTGAGCTTTTTTGCGCAAGAGTTGCGCACCCCGCAGCCGGTCAGCATCAAGCGGCTGGAGAAGGCCTGGGGGCAGTTGAACCATTGATGGCGTTTTGCGATGGTGGCAGACCCTTACAAAAGCACAGATTCAAATGAAAATGGCCCCGAAGGGCCATGGATATCCGGGGAATAAATTATTCCGGCTTGAATCCCGCACCTTTAAGCAAGTCAGAACTCTCCGAGACATACGCGGATGTGTATTTTCGGAAGTCCTCGATACTCTCTGTGACAGGCTCAATGCCAAGAGGTTCAAACGCGCCCGCCTTGGCCAATTGGCTCACCGCTTCGTTGATCGCCTTGTTCAGGAATTGCAGGCGATCATTCGGTGTGTTCTTGTGAGCCCAAACGCCGTACCAAGACTCCGTCACAAATTTGGGGTATCCGCTTTCCACAGCGGTGGGGACGTTGGGCATTACCGCGCTGCGTTTGGCCGAGGTCACGATGATGGGTTTGACCTTGCCTGATTTCGCCATGCCCTGCAAAGAAACAATGGAATCGATCTGGATTTGGACATGCCCACCGGCCACATCGGTCAATGCCGGGGCAGTGCCTTTGTAAACCGCTGTGGTCAGGTTGCTCAGTCCTCCCTGCTTGGCAAACATCAATGTGCCCAAATGGCTAGCGGCACCCAGCGCAGGCAGTGCCGCCGTCCATTTTTCTGGGCTTTGTTTTGCAGCAGCAATCACTTCGGAAAGCTTGCTTTGCGGCAGGCTTGGGGAAATGACCATCATCAACGGAGCCTCACCCATGCGCGCTACTGCAGCAAAATCAGTCTGCGGGTCATAGGGCGGGGTGGCCATGACTTGTTTGGCAAGAACATGTGTGGACGCAGAAAAAAGCAGCGTCTGACCGTCAGGATTTGAAGTTTGAACAAACTTCCCACCGACCGATCCATTGGCTCCTGGTTTGTTTTCGACAATCACAGGAACATTGAGGTTCGTTCCGAGTTGCTTGGCCAGTAAGCGGGCAGCACTGTCGACACCTCCACCCGCAGCAAATGGAACCACCATTTTGATGGGGCCAGTTTGTGCCATGACCGCACTGCCAACAAGCAACAACAGCGATGCTGCGGCTCTACGTGTGATTTGATGCATGAAAAGTCTCCTTTTTTTGAAAAATTTACTCTCGGTAACCCGTTCGCCAAGCCCGTGAGCCTCCCAGCAAGGGGGCTTCAACGGAGGGACTATGCAGCTTGGCGTAAGACTCGATGGTCTTTGTCATTCGTGGCAGTAACCATTGATGAACAGGTGCTTCGGCTTCGCCATCTGCAAGTCGCCTCAATATCTGCCGGATCGGTTGCTCCTGGTCAGCGATAGGACCTGGAGAAAGCAAAAAAGCGACCACATCCGTCGCCCCCAGCCGTTCACTCTCAGCCCACAAGTAATCGGCAATGTCACGCTCGAAATCCTCGAGCGTGACGCTGATGCCGCTCATGGTGCAGGAACACCCCAGCGCAATGTGCTGCGCTGACAACCGGTGCCACAGTTCCGCCAGATGGGCGGCCTGGGCACGGACGGCGTTCTCTTCCATGACGTCAAACATGGGCGCGCAGCGCTGAAGTTTCGGCTGGCTTGACCTGGTGCTTGTCATCGAGCACCACGCCATACAGCTTCTCAGCGGCTTCGCGGCTCACATAACCCTCTCGAACGTCCTCTGCCACCGTCTGTGCGTCGCGTTTGAGCGGGTTGCCGAAACCACCACCGCCACCCGACAGCATCTTGTAGGCGTCACCGCGTTCCAGGCGCACGTTGAAAATCTTGGCGTTGGGCAAGTCTTCTTTCCATTCGCCCTTGTGACGGATGGCAATGCCGTTGCCTGCAGCTTCTCCGCCACCTTCCAAGCCCCAGGGCTTGCAATGCATGCGGTCAATGCGGGTGGTGACCGAGAAGGGTGAAAGGGCTTGGACGACCATTTCGGCCCCCAATCCACCCCGGAACTCGCCGGCACCACCGCTGTCCTCACGGATTTTGTAGCTCTCCACCAGCACGGGGTACTTGGCTTCGAGCTGCTCGGTCGGACTGTTGTGGGTGTCACCGTCGTTGATGCAGACCGTCACAGACACACCGTCTTCGCGGCTCTTGGCGCCCCAGCCGCCGCCCAGTGGGCCAATGCCGACGATGAACAAGCGACCGTCTTCGGGCGAGATGCCGTGGATGTTGGGGAACACCAGGTCGGCATGGTGACCGGCAATGGCGCGATCGGGAATGGCCGGCGCCAGTGCCTTGAAGATGGTGTCGATGACCGTCATCGGGAACGTCATCCAAACGCGCATCGGGTAAGGACGCTCGGCACTGATCACGGTCCCCATCGGCATCACGACTTTCAGCGGGCGGAAGCTGCCGTCATTGACCGGGTAATCGGTGGGGGTGGTCAGGCACTTGTAGGCCACTTGGGCGCAAGCAATGCCGGTCGTGAAGCCCGAGTTGTAGAAACCCTTGACCTGACGACTCACGTCCGAAAGGTCCACCTCCATCTCGTCACCCTTCACAGTGACCTTGACCCGGATCGGGATGCGCTTGCCGACTTCCAGACCATCGTCGTCCATGAAGGACTCGGCTTCGTACACGCCATCGGGAATGGACAGCGTGTTCTGCCGTGCCAGTGCTTCGGAAGCGTCCATGATTTGCTGGATCGATGCCTGCACCGCACCGTTGCCGTAGCGCTGCACCAGCTCCAGGAAACGCCGCTCACCCGTGGTGATGGCCGTGATCTGCGCACGCAGGTCGCCCAAAGCACGCTCGGGCATACGTACGTTCATGGCGATGATGTCGATCAGGTCCTGGTTGACCTTGCCCGCGCTCTGGTACTTCACGACAGGGATCTGGATGCCCTCGGAGAAGATGTCGGTGGTGATCTGGCCCAGGCTGCCGCCCACGTCCAGCCAGTGCGCCATGCAACAGGTGAAACCGATCAGCTCCCCCTCATGGAACACCGGCATGGTGAAGGTGAAGTGGTTCAGGTGGCTGCCGGTGGTGTAGGCGTCGTTGGTCACCAGAATGTCGCCGGGGTGGATGTTCTCGTAACCAAAGTGGCGAATCTTGGACTTGACGGTCTCGGACATGCCCCGGATGAACATGGGCAAGCCCAAGCCAATGGAAACGGTGTCACCTTCCTTGGTGAACAGGCCCACGGTGAAATCCAGTGCCTCATAAATGATGAGGTTGTAGGCCGTGCGCATCAGGTTGGTTTTCATCTCCTCCGTCACGGCGAACAGGCCATTGCGGATGATTTCAACGATGACAGGGTCAACCGTCTGTGCAGGGGTTTGAAGGGCGTTGGTGCTCATGTGCGGTCACTCCCGATGGAAATTTGCAGATTGCCGAACTGGTCAACACGGACGATGTCACCAGGTTGAACCACGGTGGTGGATGCGTGTTCCTCCACCAATGCAGGGCCTTGAATCAGGTTGCCGTTCTTGAGCAGGTCACGGCGGTAGACCGCTGTAGACACATAATCTCCCGCGCTGCGGAAATAGACCGGCTTGTGTGCACGCAAAGCTTCGGTATCTGGATTTTCCTGACCCGCTGCAACTTCATTGCGTGGCGGCTTCTTCATGCGTCCCATCACGGTGACGCGCAGACTCACGATATCGGCAGCCTCCTTGGGTGCAGAGGTGCCGTAGCGGACCTTGTGCACACTGTCAAAGTGGTTCTTCATGCCGTCACGGTCCTTGCGATCAAAGTATTCCTGGGGCAGGTCCACCGTCACGGCGTGCTCCTGGCCGAAATAACGCATGTCGGCGGCACGCTCGAACACGATTTCTTCAGGACGGATCTGTGAGGCGCCGATGGCGGCGCGACCTTCGTCTTCCATCTCCTTGTAGATGGCCTCGATCTCATCGAACGACAAACCATCGAGGCGACGGAACACCGAGCGCACATAGTCGTAACGCAGGTCGGAGAACAACATGCCGTAGGCCGAGAAGTAGCCTGGTGCATAAGGGATCAGCACGTTGCGGATGCCGATTTCCCGGGCAATGGCCGACGCATGCAGAGGACCTGCACCGCCATACACCACCATGGTGAAGCTGCCAGCGTCCAGTCCGCGCTCAGTCGTCACCGCTTTCACGGCGTGCGACATTTGCGTGACCGCGATGCGCAAGATGCCATCCGCCGCACGGGTGGCGTCCAGCCCCAGGGGCTTGGCCACCTTGTCGTCCATGGCCTGGCGGGCGCGCTCCAGGTACAGGGGCATTTCGCCCCCCAGGAAGTTGTGCTCATCCAGGCGACCCAGGATCAGGTTGGCATCGGTCACAGTCGGCTCTTCGCCACCACGGCCGTAGCACACCGGACCCGGCATGGAGCCGGCCGAGCGCGGCCCCACGCGCAGTGAGTTGCCCAACTCCACCCGGGCAATCGAGCCACCGCCAGTGCCCACCTCGAAGATGTCCATCATCGGGATCTGGATAGGCAGGGCTTTTTCATAGCCACCGATCAGTGCGCTGCCCGTGGTGAGCGGACGGCCTTCGCTGATCACCCCCGCTTTGGCGGTGGTGCCGCCCATGTCAAAGGCAATGGAGTCTGGCAAACCCAGCTGGGCACAGATGGCCTGTGCGCCAATCACGCCCGCAGCGGGGCCCGATTCGAGCATGCGCACACAGTCGCGGCGGGCGTGTTCCAGAGGGAACAAGCCACCGGTGGACTGCACGGCATAGAAGTCACCGTCGAAGCCTTTTTCTTCAAGGTGTTCTTCGAGTTCACCCAGGTAGGCGGACACGCGCGGCCCCACATAGGCATTGGCCACGGCGGTGGAGACGCGCTCGAACTCGCGGTATTCCTGGGACAGCTCATGCGATGCACACACGAATGCGCCGGGAATTTCTTCCTGCAGGATGGCCTTGACGCGGCGCTCGTGATCGGGATTGCGGTAAGAGTGCAACAACAGCACCGCCACCGCCTCGATCTTCTCGGCTTTGAGCTGGCGTGCCAGAACGCGCACACGGTCTTCGTCCAGTGCTTTGTGCAGAGAGCCATCAGCACGCAGGCGCTCGCTCACCTCGTGGCGTTGTGAGCGCGGCACCAGTGGCACATGCTTGGAGAAAAACAGGTTGTAGGCATCGGGGCGGTTCACGCGGCCGATTTCGTAAATGTCGCGGAAACCTTCTGTGATCAACAGGGCTGTGTTGGCGCCATTGCGTTCCAGCAAAGTGTTGATGGCGATCGTCGAGCCGTGCAGGAACAGGTAGCCGTTGGTCAGGTCAATGCCGGCGCCATCGAGCGTGTTTTGAATGCCGTCATGCAGGTGCCCGTGTGTGGACAAGGCTTTGCCGAACGAAATTTGTCCATTGGCTTCATCGAAACAGGCCATGTCGGTGAAGGTGCCACCGATGTCAACCGCGATGCGCAGCGATTTTTGGTTTGCAGTCATGTTGTTTCCTTCAGATGCCTGCGTCGACAACCACGTTGCGCAGGGTGCCCAGCCCGGTGATTTCGACCTCGATGACATCACCGGCGCTCATGTAGACCGCAGGCTCTCGCTTGTCGCCCACGCCACCCGGCGTACCTGTGGCAATCACATCGCCAGGAGAAAGGTTGGTGAAGCCAGAGAGGTATTCGATGATCACGGGCAAGGTAAAGATCAGATCGGCCACGGACGCGTGCTGCATCACCTGGCCGTTGAGGCGGGTTTCCAGCGTCAGCTGATTGACATCGGGAATGGCCTTGCGGGTTGCCATGAAGGGCCCCAGCGGACCGGTGGCCGGGAAGTTCTTGCCCGGCGTCCACTGGTGGGTGTGGCGCTGCCAGTCACGCGCAGTGCCATCGTTGAAGCAGGCATAGCCGGCAATGTGGTCCCAGGCATCGGCCTGGGAAATGTTGCGACCGCCTTTGCCAATGATCACGGCCAGCTCGCCCTCAAAGTCAAAACGCTTTGTGGCAGCCGGTTTGGGCAATGGCGCACCGTGCGCGCTCAGGCTGTCTGCAAATCGGGTGAAGATGGCCGGGTGCTCGCTGTCAGCACGTTTCATTTCGGCCACATGGGTCTTGTAGTTCAGGCCCACGCAGAACACTTTCCCGGGATTCGCAATCACAGGCAACAAACGAGCATCACTGGCCTTGACCGCTTCGCCAGACTGAATGGCTGCAGCCTCCAGGGCATCGAGCTGGTTTGCAGAGACGACCGACTTCAGATCTGGGTACTGGGCGGCAAAGGCGGCAGGCACCTGGAGCCAGTGGTTCTCGTCCTGCCAAAGACCGTAGCTGGCCTTTCCCCGGTATTCAAAGCTGACAAATTTCATGTGTTTCCTCTGATGATTTGCACCGGCTGTCGGTGCATGGATGGCTATGGAGGCGGAGTCTAGGCAGACCATTCCCATCTGCATAGAATGTCATCAGAGATTTCAGATATGCCAAATTAGGCATGTCAAAGGAAAATATGCAAATCCAGGACTTCAAGCTCTTTCTGGAAGTGGCCGAGACAGGCAGCTTCACCAAAGTGGCCGCCAATCGCCAGACCGTGCAATCGCACATCAGCCGCCAGATCAGCCACTTTGAGGAATCCTGTGGCGGCACATTGTTCAAGCGAACGGGCCGTGGTGTGGCATTGACCGAATTCGGCCATCATGTGGCATTGAAGGCCCGTCAATGGGTCAGGGAAACCGACGAGTTCTTTGCAGACATCCAACAAACAGCGCGGGTACCCATGGGTGAGGTCAGGGTGGGCATCCTGCCTTCAGCAGCACACCCATTGATGACACAGGTCTTCAAGCGCCTGCACCATGAATTTCCCAAAATCACCCTCAACATCAGGGAGGGGCAAGGCGGTGAACTCGACGCCATGCTGGATTCCGGCAGCGTGGACATGGCCGTTCTTTTTCGATACGACAAACCCAACAATCCAGATGAAACCTTGCTCGCCACCGCAAGCACTTATTTGGTATCGGCTCCAGGGCTATCCCTGACGAACACAGATACCGTGGAGTTCCGACGTCTTGAGGGGCTTGCCTTGGTCCTCCCCCGTCGTCCGGCGCACTGGCGATCTATCCTCGATGAAACCGCCAAAAGCAAGGGGTTCCATCTGCAAGCCGCCCTGGAGGCGGATTCTTTGAGTGTTCAAAAGGAGCTGATTGCCGATAACCCCAAGCTGTATGCCTTGCTGGGACCATTCTCTGTGGACCAGGAGTTGCGTGCAGGAAAGCTTCAAGCAGCAAAGATCACCGGACCGGACCTCAAACGCTATGTGACCCTCGCGCACCCCAAACAAGGGCAACTGACACAGGCCAGTCGAATCGTCTCTCAGCTGATCAGAGAGACGGTCATTGGCTGGGAGGGCCAGATCACGGCTCCCACGAAGAAGCCCACAGCTTAAGGCGCTTGATTTTTCTCGCTTTCAGTTAGTCATTAAGCCATTGCCGAGCCTGTCGAAAGTTAGACTTTCAACATCGGATGACCACCGCGTTTTTCCAACTCTGCCCCTGGATGCCCGAAGCGCCATGTTGAAAACCTTGCCTATAGCCTTGCTGGTCGCCTTGCTCACGTTCGGCCAGGCCTGGGTCTTGCCCGCCTACCGTGCTTTGCAGACCTCACCCCTGGTGGAGTCAAGCCGGTTTGTGAGCGATGCGGGTCAGGTGCTGCACACCGAATATTTCGACGACGACTCGGTGACGCTGTCGTGGCCTGATGGGCACCAGGCGCGTTTGAGGCTGGCCATTTCTGGCTCGGGCGTGCGCTACACGCGTGGGGCGCTGGAGTGGTGGGAGCACCAGGGCGAAGGCACTTTGCGCGACGGCGAGCGCGTCGTTTTTCTGGGCCTGCAGCAGCGATAAACCTGTGCCACTGCGCAGCTTGGCGAAAGGAAGCTGCTGCGGTGCAGGGCGGGCTATCATGGCCCCATGGTTGTTGTGTTGCTGAACGCCCATGGATGTCCCTGAATTTTTGCCTGGCCTGCTCACTGCCCTGGGGGTAGGGTTGATGATTGGCGTGGTGCGCGAACGCCGACGCCAGCCCCATGCGACCAAAGCGGGCACCCGCACACACGCCCTGGTGGCCATCCTTGGTTATGTGTCTTGGGGTTTTGGGGTGTTGGCGTTTGCGGTCACGCTGGGGGTGATCGGGGCGCTGGCCGTGGGCGGCTACCGCGCCACGGCACGCACCGACCCCGCGCAGACCGGCGCAGTGGCTTTGCTGGTAACGCTGGTGCTGTCGGCCCTGGCGAACCAGAACCCCGTGCTGTCGGCAGGCTTGGGCGTGCTGGCGGCGGTGCTGCTGTACGCCAAGCAGGCGTCGCAGCACATCAGCCGTGTCTTGATCACCGAACAGGAATTGCAAGACGCCCTCATGCTGGCGGCTGCAGCGCTGGTGGTCATGCCCGTGCTCTCCAGCGAACCGGTGGACCCCTGGGGCGTGTTGCGCCTGACCACCTTGTGGCGCATCGTGGTGCTGGTCATGGCGGTGGGCATGTTTGGCCACGTGATGCAGCGGGCCGTGGGGCCACGCTGGGGGGCTTCTGTGGCGGGGTTCTTTTCGGGCCTGGCTTCGTCGACCGCCGTGGTCATCAGCATGGGCCAGGCGGTGCGCGAGGGGCAAACCCAGCTTTTGCCAGCCGCTGCGGCCGCCTTCTTGTCCAGCTTGTCCTCGCTCTTGTTGTTGTTTGGCGTGGTGGGGGCGGTGTCGCCCGATTTGCTGCAACGCATGCAATGGCCTTTGGCGGCGGCGGCGGTGGCTTTGCTGGCCGCTTCGGCACTGTGCCTTCGCCACGACGGTCCCAGCCCGCAGATGAGAGGCTCGGAACGAGCCTTCAAGCTCAGCCACGCCTTGGTCATGGCGGCTTTGATTGCGGTGATGTCATTGCTGGCGGCAGCCTCGCAACACGGCTTGGGAGAGACCGGGGTGCTGGTGGCCGCCGTGTGTGTGGCCTGGGTCGAGGTGCATGCTGCCGCCGCGAGCGTGGCGCAGCTCATGCAAGCCGGCAGCATGACGCCTGAGTTGGCCCGCTGGGGCTTGGTGGCGGTGTTGGCGTCCAGCGCTGTGGCCAAGACCGTGCTGGCCTTTTTCAGCGGTGGTCGCCATTACGGTTGGGTGGTGGGCGCGGGGCTGGCGGCCATGGTGGGGGCGGCCGTGCTGGGCCTGGTTTGGCTGCCTTGATGGAAATTAATTGTCCGACAATTGTTGATTTCTAGCCTGGGATTTTGGCTGAAAGTTGGGAAAATAAGCCAATTCAAGGGTAATTACCAAAGTATTGTCGGCTTTTATTGTCCGACAATTTTTAGCCATGAGCAGCACAGCCATGGTTTCCAAACACGCCGACACAACGATTTCCAGCCCGCCCGGTTGGCCGGTGGCCGCCTTGGCGCAGTGGCTGGTGTCACAGGACATCTTGGGGGCGGGTCAGCCTTTGCAGGCCGAGCGCTTGTCGGGTGGCCAGTCCAACCCCTCGTGGTGTCTGCGCAGCGGCGCACAGGCCTGGGTGCTGCGTGCCAAGCCCGCGCCAGCCGCGCAACTGTTGCCTTCGGCCCACGCCATCGAGCGCGAATACCGCATCCTGCATGCGCTGCAAGGCACGGGCGTGCCGGTGCCCCGTGTGCATGCGCTGTGCGAAGACGAGTCAGTGATTGGCGCGGCGTTTTACCTGATGGATTTTGTCGAAGGCCGCATCTTTCGCGATGCCACCTTGCCCGAGGTGCCTGCGCCCGAGCGCGCGGCGTACTTCATGGCCGCCAACAATGTGTTGGCCCAATTGCACCAGGTGGACTGGCGGGCGCAGGGGCTTCATGACTTTGGCCGACACGAGGGCTACTACAGCCGACTGATCCAGCGCTGGACCCGGCAATACGAGGCCGCACGCACCGCCCCGCTGGAGGCGATGGAGCAGCTGGCGCGCTGGTTGCCGCAGCATGTGCCCGCTGGCGCCGATGGGGCTGCGCTGACCTGCATCACCCACGGCGACTACCGCATCGAAAACCTGATGTTCCACCCCACGCGCCCCGAAGTGGTGGCCGTGCTGGATTGGGAACTGGCCACACTGGGCCACCCCTTGAGCGATCTGTCCTACAACGCGCTGGCGTGGCGCATGCCCTCGGGCATCTTGCGCGGCTATGGCGATCAGGACTTGCAGGCGCTGGGTCTGCCCAGCGAGCAGGCTTATGTGGCGCAGTACTGTGAACAAATGGCCGAGCGCACCGGGCTGGACCGTGCCGCCGTCGAGCGCGATTGGCCGTTTTATCTGGCGTTCAACTTTTTCCGCCTCAGCGCCATCTTGCTCGGCATTGGCCAGCGTGAACGCGCGGGCGTGGCTTCCAACACCACGGCCCGCGAGATCGCGGCCATGGCCGAGCCCGTGGCGCGCTGGGGCTGGGCCATTGCGCAGGGCCAGGCGCCAGAGTTCCGCCACTGATTCCCATTCACCCCCAAAAACCAGGAGACACACCATGACATCCACCCCCCGCAGTCACCTCACCCACGGCCTGCTGGCCGGCCTGCTGGCCGCGTGCCTGCCATTGGCCGCGCAGGCGCAGGACACGCCCGCCAAGATCCTCGTGGGCTTTCCGGCCGGTGGCTCGTTCGACGCCATCGCTCGCCTGCTGGCAGAAAAGGCCAAGACCGAACTCGGTCGCCCGGTGGTGGTCGACAACAAGACCGGTGCGGGGGGCCGCATCGCGGTCGATGCGCTCAAGGCCTCTGCGGCCGACGGCAGCGTGGTCATGCTCGGCCCGGATGCCCTCACGGCGCTGTACCCCTTTACCTTCAAGAAGCTCAGCTACGACCCCAAGAAAGACCTGACGCCGATCGGCACCGTAGCCGAATTTGCCTTTGGTTTTGCCGTGGGCACCGCGCCCAAGGTCAACACCTGGGCAGAGTACGTGGCCTGGGCCAAGCAAAACCCCAAGGACGCGAACTACGGCATACCTGCCCTGGGCGCGCCGCACCATTTTTACGGCATTGCCTTGGGCGAGGCCATGGGCGTGCCCATGCAGAACGTGCCGTTCCAGGGCAGTGCGCCGATCAACCTCGCGCTGATGGGGGGGCAGATCAGCTCGTCCATCGACGTGGCCAGCAGCCAGGTGGAAAACCACAAGGCCGGCAAGATCAAGATGCTGGCGGTGACCACCGAGACCCGCATTCCCCAGGCACCCGATGTGCCCACGTTTGCCGAACTGGGTTTTCCCAACGTGAGCGGCTCGGGCTTCAACGCCCTGTATGCCCCGGCAGGCACGCCAGCGGCCGCCGTGGCGCAGTGGAACAAGGCGCTGGTCAAGATCATGGCCATGCCCGACGTCAAGGATAAGATCACGGCCATGGGCTTCATGCCCGTGGGCAAGTCCACGCAGGAGTTGATCGACCGCCAGAACGCTGCCGCCAAAAAGTGGGAGCCGGTGATCAAGGCTTCCGGCTTCACCGCCGACTGAGCCCCGGCGCGTGACACTTTGGCCTGCACTGCAGGCCTTTTTTCTTGATGCTGCATGACCACTAAACCGCCCCGATCCGTGCCCGCCTACCGCGTGGTGTGCGACCACCTGCGCCAGCGGATCGTGGGGGGCGAGATCGCGCCAGGCCAGGCGCTGCCGATCGAGGCCGACCTGTCGGCCCACTACGGCGTGCACCGCTCCACCGTGCGCGAGGCCTTGCGCCAGTTGGAGCAAGACGGCTTGCTCCAGCGCATGGGCAAGCGCTTGGTGGTGTCGGTGCCCCGGCCCGGCGACTTGACGCGCAGCGCCCAGCATGCGCTGCAATCCCAGCAGGTGAGTTTTCGCGAAGTGTGGGAAGTGGCTTCGACCATCGAGCCACTGTGCGCGCGCCTGGCGGCCGAGCGCATCACCGCCGACGAGCTGGCCCGCTTGCAGGACAACCTGGCGCAAACCAGTGAGCTGGTGCAGCAGGGTCAGACGCCCGTGCAGGCGACGATCGAATTCCAGTCACTGGTGGCCCAGGCTGCCCACAACCAGGCGCTGCTGCTGGCGCGCGCCCCCATGAGTTTGCTGATGCTGGCCGGCTATGCCGCGATCGCCCCACGCCTGCCGCAGTCGGGCGCGCGTTTGCTTGAAGCACACCAGCAGGTGTTTGAATCTTTGCGCCAGCACGATGCCGAATCGGCCGTGGCCTGGACCCGCAAACACCTGGCCGACCACCGCCGGGGTTTCGAGGTGGCGGGGCTGGACATGGATGCGCCCATTCCCGCGCTGCACTGAGCCAGCTGTCAGGCCACCGGTTCGCCCGTGGCGTAGAAATGCCCGCCCGCCACATGGTGCAGGCTGCGCAGTGCGGCAGGGGCATTTTCAAAATGCCAGCGGCCGTGGCTGAACACCCGCTCGTCTGCCCAGGCGCCCAGCACTTCTGCCAGGATCAGGTCGTGCGGTCCGGCCACGTGCTGCGTGGCGGGCAGCACCCGGCATTCGAGTTGTGCGGTGCAGCCTTCCACCAAGGGCGCACCGGTTTGCGGGGCGGGGTGGGTCACCAGGCCGCAGCGTGCCAGCTTGTCCGCGTGCGCTTTGCCGCTGAGCGTGCCGGCAGCGACCACCTGTTCGCGTTGGGCCACGCAGGGCACATTGATGCTGAGCACGCCAGAGGCGTCGATGAGTTCGCGGGTGAGCGTGGCCTTGTCGATGACCACCGCGATCTTGGGCGTGTCGAAGTCCAGCGGCATGGCCCAGGCGGCGGCCATGACGTTGCTGCGCCCCGCATGCTGGCTGCCCACGAGCACCGTGGGGCCGTGGTTGAGCAGGCGGTAAGCGTGGGCCAGGTCAACGGGCCGCATGCCGGCCTCAGGCAAGTTCGGCGATCAGTTCGATCTCGACGCAAGCCCCGAGCGGGATTTGCGCCACGCCAAAAGCGCTGCGCGCATGGCTGCCGGCGGCGCCAAACACCTGGCCGAGCAGTTCGCTGCAGCCGTTGGTCACCAGGTGCTGCTCGGTGAAGTCGCCGGTGGAGTTGACCAGGCTCATCACCTTGACGATGCGCTTGACCTGGTTCAGATCGCCCACGGCGGCGTGCAGCGTGCCCAGCAGGTCAATGGCCACCGCGCGTGCGGCTTGCTGGCCCTCGGCGGTGTCCATGGTGCGGCCGAGCTGGCCCACCCAGGGCTTGCCGTCTTTCTTGGCGATGTGGCCGGACAAGAACACCAGCTTGCCACTTTGCACAAAGGGCACATAGGCCGCAGCAGGCACAGCCACCGGGGGCAGTTCGATGTTCAGGGATTTGAGTTGTTCGTAGACGTTCATGGCGGTTGTCGCAGGCGGAGTGTTGTATGGGATGGATGCAATGCCTCGCAGTTTATTGCACGCTGGCAGGGCATCGAAATTGCATGCATGCGGTGCATGCGTCCCCGTTTTGTCTCATTGGCCTCTTTGTTTGCACTCCCATGGTGCGCACTCTCTGTTTTGGGGCATGAGCTGTCGTCTGTCGAGGTGGTGGGGCATTACGACAACGCCCTGGGCAACAGCGAAGCGGCCAGCCAGGGCGTGGTGGGGGCCGAGGCCTTGAACAGCAAGGCGCTGCTGCGCCCCGCCGAGGTGCTCGAATACATCCCCGGCATGGTCGTGACCCAGCATTCGGGCGATGGCAAGGCCAACCAGTATTTCTTGCGCGGCATGAACCTGGACCATGGCACCGACTTTGCCACCACGGTCAATGGCGTGCCGATCAACCTGCCCACCCACGCCCACGGGCAAGGCTACAGCGACCTCAATGGCCTGATTCCCGAGTTGGTCAGCCGGGTGGCTTACCGCAAGGGGCCGTACTTTGCCGGCGACGGTGATTTCTCTTCGGCAGGCTCGGCCGATGTCGTTTACCGCACCCGGCTGGAGCGGCCCATCGCCGAGCTCTCGGTTGGCCAGCGCGGTTACCTGCGGGGCTTGGTGGCAGGCTCCAAAGAACTGGAGGAAGGCGTCACGCTGCTGGCCGCGGTGGAGCGCCTGAACAACAACGGCCCGTGGGCGGTGCCTGAGGGGCTTCGCAAAACCAATGCCCAATTCATTCTGAGCGGCGGCAGCCCGCGTGAAGGCTGGCGCGCCAGCCTGTCGGACTACGCGGCGCATTGGAACGCCACAGACCAGGTGCCGCAACGCCTCTTGGATGCAGGCGCTGACCAGGGCCAGCCTTTTGGCCGGTTTGACTCGCTGGACCCCAGCGATGGCGCGCAGACCCACCGCACCAGCCTGTCCGGGGCCTGGCACCAGGCCTCGGACCACGGCTTGATGCGGGTGGAGGGCTACCTCATCCGCTACGACCTGAGCCTGTTTTCGAATTTCACCTACAGCCTGGACCGTGCCAGCGACCAATTCGCACAGACCGACCACCGCACGGTGCTGGGCGGCAAGGCTTACAGGTCATGGCTGTCCGAGCTGGGCGAGGGGCAAAGCCTGCAGAACACCCTGGGGCTTCAGGTGCGGCAGGACCGCATCCGTGTGGGCCTGTACGACACCGTGGCGCGCCAGATTCAGGCCACGGTGCGCGACGACGATCTTCGGCTGACACAGATCGGTGTGTACGGTGAAAACGAGGTCGGCTGGAACCCGTGGCTGCGCACGGTGGCGGGGCTGCGGGCCGACCAATTTCATGCGGACGTGAGCAGCCATGTGCAGGCACAGAACTCGGGCACGGCGAGCGCATTCAAACTGTCTCCCAAGCTGTCCTTGATCCTCGGTCCGTGGGCCAAGACGGAGTTTTTCTTCAACGCAGGCCAGGGTTTTCACAGCAACGACGCGCGCGGCACCACCGCCAGGGTTGACCCCCGAACAGGGCAGCCCATCGACGCGGTGCCGGGCCTGGTGGGCTCGCGCGGACTGGAAATCGGGCTCAAGTCCCAACTCATTCCTCATTTGCAAACCACTCTGGCGCTGTGGCGGCTCGATTTTGATTCAGAACTGGTCTATGTGGGTGACGCTGGCAACACCGAAGCCGGCCGTCCCAGCCGGCGCACCGGCATCGAGTGGAGCAGCCACTGGACACCCGGAGAACACTTCTTGATGGATCTGAACCTGGCCTGGACGCGGCCCCGGTACACTGACAACGACCCTGCAGGCCCCTTCATCGTCAACGCGGTCCAGCAGGTGGCCAACCTGAGCTTGGCACTCAAAAACCTGGGGCCCTGGTCCGGCTCGCTGGGTGTGCGTCACATCGGCGCGGCGCCCCTGACAGAAGACAACACCGTTCGCTCTGCGTCCAGCACCACAGTCAACCTGCGGATCAAACGCCAGATGGGCAGCGATCTGGACATGACGCTGGACGTACTCAACCTGACCGACAGCCGCCACAACGACATCGCTTACGTCTATGCCTCGCGCGTGGCGGGGGAGGTGGCGGCAGTGAGGGATGTGCACGTCCACCCCGCTGAACCTCGCACGCTCAGGCTCACAGCACGGCTGAAATTTTGAAGCCGGCGGGCCGTGGCAGAGCGGCCAGGCTCAGCTGCCGCTGACCAGCAGGCCGCGCTTTTCGATGAAGTGCACCACCTCGTCCAGCCCTTGCAGGGTCTTGAGGTTGGTCATGACCCAGGGGCGGGTCTCGGGGTTGGGGCGCATGCGGGCGGTGTCTGCTTTCATCACCTCCAGATCGGCGCCTACGTGCGGGGCCAGGTCGGTCTTGTTGATGACGAAAAGGTCGCTCTTGGTGATGCCGGGGCCGCCCTTGCGGGGGATCTTCTCGCCGGCGGCCACGTCGATCACGTAGATCGTCAGATCGCTCAGCTCGGGGCTGAAGGTGGCGGCCAGGTTGTCGCCGCCGCTCTCGATGAACACGATGTCGGCCTCGGGGAACTTGCCGAGCATGCGGTCGATGGCTTCGAGGTTGATCGACGCGTCCTCGCGGATGGCGGTGTGCGGGCAACCCCCGGTTTCCACGCCCAGGATGCGCTCGGCCGGCAGCGCGCCACTCACCGTGAGCAGGCGCTGGTCTTCCTTGGTGTAGATGTCGTTGGTGATGGCGATCAGGTCCCACTTCTCGCGCATCTGTTTGCACAGCATTTCCAGCAAGGTGGTCTTGCCCGAACCGACGGGCCCGCCAATGCCCACGCGCAGGGGCGGCAGTTTCTTGGTGCGGTTCGGGATGTGGTGCAGGGCAGAGGTCATGAGCGGAACAGGCGGGAGTATTGGGTTTCGTGGCGCGACGAGAGGATGGCCAGCATGGGGCTGAAGGCCTGCCGCGTCTCGTCGGTGAGGGATTGGGCGGTGCGCACCGCTTCGGGTATGGCGCGCGCCAGCGCGGCCAGCATGCGCTGGCCGCTGCTTTGGCCCAGGGGCACGGCCTTGAGGGCGGCCTGGGTCATGTTTTCGGCCCAGCCAAAGGCGTAGGCCTGCAGCGCTTGGTCGAGCGGTGCCTGGGCGCAGGCCAGGGCCAGCGCGTAGGCCAGCGGGTAGCTGGGGGGCAGGGCGGCCAGGCATTGCAGGGCCTCGGGCGAGGCCGGGCTGTGGCCCTGCAGGTTGCGCAGCCACTCCAGCATGGAGCGGCCCATCTGTTCGGTTTGCAGGCGCATTTCGGCGCTCTCCCGGGTGGCAAGCACCCAGTGGTTGAGTGCCTGCAGGCGGGCGGTGTCCAGGGCCTGCCAGGCCGGCACGGCCTGGGCGATGGCGGCCATGTCGCCGCGCGCCTGGGTCAGGTGCAGCTGGTCGAGCAGCCAGGCCGTGGCGCTGGCCTCATGGTGCACCAGACCATGGTCGATGGCGGCTTCCAACCCTTCGGAATACGAAAAACCGCCCACCGGCAGCGCCGGTGAGGCCAGCCAGATCAGCTGCAGCAGCGCCGGGGTTTCAGTGACCATGCCCGTGGGAGTGGTCGTGGCCGCAGCCGGCACCGTGCGTGTGGTCATGCCCATGGTCATGGCTGCATGCGGCGCCATGGCTGTGTTCATGGGCATGGTCATGCGTGTGATGCTCCGAATGGTGCGAATGCCCGTGGTCGTGTCCCATCATGGCGTTGTCGCCGTAGGCGCCGCCTTCGGGCTCAAACGGTTCGCTGACCTCGGCCACCGTCATGTGCATGGCGCGCAGCAGGTCGGCCAGCACATGGTCAGGCTCGATCTTCAGGTGGTCGGGCTGCAGCTCGATCGGCACATGGCGGTTGCCCAGGTGGTAGGCGGCGCGCATCAGGTCGAACGCCGTGCCGTGCTCGGCGCAGGCGCTGATGCGCAGCACCGTTTGCGGTGCGGCTTGCACGCGCACCAGCGAGCCGTCTTCGGCCACCAGCACGTCGCCACCGCGCACCACGGTGCCGCGCGGCAGGAACACGCCGAGTTGGCGGCCGCTGCTGTCGGTGGCGTCGAAGCGGCTTTTTTGGCGGGTGTCCCAGTCCAGCGTGACGGTGGCCGCGCGCTGAACCAGAACCTTGGCGAGCCCCTTGGCTTGGGGCATGCGTTTGGAGCAGATGAGCATCAGAACAAAAAGTAGCGTTGGGTCATGGGCAGGCTGGCGGCCGGTTCGCAGGTCAGCAGCATGCCGTCGGCGCGCACCACATAGGTCTGGGCATCGACCTCCATGCGGGGCGCGTAGGCATTGTGGACCATGTCCTTTTTGCCCACACTGCGGATGTTCTTCACGGCGGACAGTTGCTTGGCCAGGCCGTAGCGTTCGCCCACCCCGGCCTGCAGGCCGGCCTGCGAGACGAAGGTCAGCGAACCTTTGCTGAGCGCACCGCCAAAGCTGCCGAACATGGGGCGGTAGTGCACCGGCTGCGGCGTGGGAATCGACGCGTTGGGGTCGCCCATGGCGGCCAGGGCGATGAAGCCACCTTTCATGACGATGGCGGGCTTGATGCCGAAAAACGCCGGCTTCCAGATCACCAGATCGGCCCATTTGCCCACCTCGACGCTGCCCACCTCGTGGCTGATGCCGTGGGCAATCGCCGGGTTGATCGTGTACTTGGCGATGTAGCGCTTGACGCGGGCGTTGTCGTGGCGGTCACTGTCGCCGGACAGCTGGCCGCGCTGCATTTTCATCTTGTGCGCGGTCTGCCAGGTGCGGATGATGACCTCGCCCACGCGGCCCATGGCCTGGCTGTCGCTGCTCATCATGCTGATGGCGCCCAGGTCGTGCAGGATGTCCTCGGCCGCAATGGTCTCCTTGCGGATGCGGCTTTCGGCAAAAGCCAGGTCTTCGGCAATGGCCGGGTCCAGGTGGTGGCAGACCATGAGCATGTCCACATGCTCATCGAGCGTGTTGACGGTGTAGGGCCGCGTCGGGTTGGTGGACGAGGGCAGCACATTGGCCTCGCCCACCACCTTGAGGATGTCGGGCGCGTGCCCGCCGCCCGCGCCTTCGGTGTGGAAGGTGTGGATGGTGCGGCCCTTGAAGGCGGCCACCGTGTCTTCCACAAA
>JACCDU010062253.1_pt1 | contig 19641 bp, 24 predicted proteins | sample 7446081 | NCBI WGS metagenome assembly JACCDU01 (sample SAMN15323447, study PRJNA562643) | freshwater metagenome | isolation source: river surface water | place: USA:Blue River Watershed | collected 2017-08-17
GAAAGCAGGGAAAACAAAGCCGTCAAATTGCATTTCCGCCACCGGGCGATAGCCACGCATGGCTAGACCAATCGCGGTTCCCACGATTCCAGACTCAGCAATTGGAGAGTTGAACACTCGCTGCTGGCCAAACTCTTTGTGCAGACCCTCGGTTACGCGGAAAACGCCACCAAGCTCGGCAACATCCTCACCAAAAACCAAAACCTTAGGGTCTTCCTTCATGGCTTTCTGCAAGCCTGCATTCAATGCCTTAGCTATGGCCATGTCCTTGTAACTACTCATGGCCACCCATCTGCTTCTCATACGCCTTCAGCCAAGCTGACTGGCGCTCAATGTCAGGGTGTTCTTCGGAGTAAACGTTGTGGAAGATGTTCTCAAGCGGTGGGATCTGCAGTGCGAAAGTCTCTGCCCTGATCTCGGCAGCTAGTTCATCACCGGCCTGCTTTACCTCCTCGAAGAAGTCATCCCCGATGCCTTGTCGGCGAAGGAAGGCCTCAAAACGAATTAGTGGGTCGCGTGCCTTCCAGAACTCGACCTCTTCTTCAGAGCGGTACTTGCTCGGGTCATCACTAGTTGTGTGGGCACCGATTCGGTAGGTCAATGCTTCGATCAGGTGCGGGCCATGTCCTGCGCGAGCCTGATCCATGTGGAACTTGGTCGCTGCGTAGCAAGCCAAAACATCGTTTCCATCCACGCGCATGCCAGGGACTCCGAAGCCCTCTCCCCTTCGATACAGCGGAACCTTGGTCTGGCTGTCCACGTGAGAGGAGATTGCCCACTGATTGTTCTGAACGAAGAACACAATCGGGGATTCGTTGATGGCTGAAAACAGCAGGGACTCAGAGACATCGCCCTCAGCGGTAGCGCCATCGCCGAAGTAGGAGATAACCGCTAGGTCCTTGTCCTTATCGCCGGTGCCAACCAAGCCGTCAAACTTCACGCCCATGGCGTAGCCAACCGCGTGCAATACCTGTGATCCAAGGACGATTGCGTAAAGGTGGAACCTGGTTTCCTCAGGGTTCCAACCACCGTGATTCACACCGCGCATCATCTTCAAAATCGACATCAGCTCAACGCCGTGGGTGATTGCTACGCCGTGTTCGCGGTAGCTAGGGAAGATGTGGTCGTTCGGCCCAACTCCATAGCCGGAGCCAATTTGTGCGCCCTCTTGTCCAATCGCCGGCACCCAGAGCCCAAGTTGGCCCTGACGCTGCAGAGCAATGGCCTCAATGTCAAAGCGCCTAATGCGCGCCATATCGCGATAGAACTTGGTGAGGTCAGAGATATCTAGGGCCTCGATCAGCTCTCCATACTTGGCGTATTCCTTCGGAACACCGAAGGTGCCGTCCGGGGCCAAGAATTGCATCATTGGCAGCTGAGAGTCTGAGGTCACAGAGCCTAATTTAGCCCGAGTGCTGTAAGAATTGGGACATGTTGCGTTTTCTAGTGAGCACAATCGTCAATGCCGTAGGCCTGTGGGTAGCCACTTTGGTCATTCCTCAGATCCAGCTGACCCCATACGGTGGCACTGGGTTGTGGGAAACCATGGCTTCCTTCTTGGTCATTGGAGCCCTATTTGGCATTGTGAATGCCATCATCGGGCCGGTTATCAAGATTTTGGCCTTCCCGCTCTACATCATCACCTTCGGACTGATTTCCTTTGTCATCAACGGCTTCCTTCTGCTGTTGGTCGCATGGTTGAGCAACCTGCTCGGAGCCGATGTGTTCGCAATCGATGGCTTTACATCTGAGGGTCTTGAGATCGCGTCACTGGGCTGGGCCATCTTGGCTGCTTTGGTGATGAGCATTGCAAGCTTCTTCACACGCAGCGTCCTGAAGGTATTGAAGATCCGCTAACCCCTGCGAATCTCGAAGCTGTAGTTCAGGCCCTGAACCCCCGGGTCCTGCCAAAGCTTGTTTTGAACGCGCCTAAACCCCTCGTCGCTTGATTCATCCAGCTCGGCGGCTGTTTTTTCGTAGCCATTCATTCGGTGCGCATCGACGAGTGATTCAAACTTCGCGTCCCCAGAGACAGTCACCCAGTTTTCCCTCATTGGGTTTACACCTCCGCCTAGCACCGAGACCGGATCACTTTGGTGTGAGATGGCGATGGTTGGGACCTGGAGATTTAGGTGGGAAATCGGACCTCCAAATGAAATCAGCCCCTTCAGTTCAAAGGGCTGGGGTGTTGTCGCGATGTTTCCCGCTACCAGCGCACCTTGAGAGTGCCCGATAAACAAAACTCGATCCCCGCTGCCTGCGCCTAGCTGAGCCAGCGCCTGCTCAACCGCCTGTTGGCTCGGAGCAATAGATCCACCTAAAGCAGTGAGGCCTGAACGGATGTTCAATGGGTTGTTTCCCTCGAAACTAAAGGCCTGTGTGCCCGGAACATAAACGTTGATCTGCCTTCCATACCCGAGCGGATAGACCTCGATCTCAATCCGCGAACCAGACCCATAAGCCGCTCTTAGCCTGGCGGCGTGGTCTGCCATCGATTCAACTGTTGTGACCTGCTTGATTTCTGTGAGCTTGGCCCCACCCGCCAAATCCCTAGGCAGACCGACCGTGAAAGCCGACTTTTCGATTGTTTGAAGCATTTCACTTGGGCTCTTGTATCCGCCAACGATCGGGGCAATCTTCACCGCCGTGGAAACCAGCGCTGTCTTACCAAGGGACGGTGTGCCAGTCAGCCCCAAAACCGCGAAGGTTGCTGCGGTTTTGGTCAAAACCTCTGCTGCTCCCTGGGAGATGGGGTTTGGATTACTGATAACCCCGGTAATGTGGGACAACGGGTCGATGCTTTGATGCATCAGAAGCAACACCCTGGCCTCTGTCGAGAAGTAGCCTTCTGCGGCTAAGCGAGTTTTGAAGGCCAAGGTCCTGATCCGATCAATTAGCCCGGGAAGCAAAAAGGCGAGCTGTAGCTGGGGAATCGGGTTTGGAATCAAATCAAAAAGCAGATGCTGTGGCTGTTGGATGGCTTCTTCTAGCCTTTCGGCCGCCTGACTCAGTGAGGCAGCGATGCGCTGCATTTCCTCAAAGGAAGCCACGACCTCCGGATTTCCACCATAGATCTCTAAACCCATAGGCCGTCTCGAATTGCATTGAGCTCATGGATCAGCTCCCAAACAGCTAGCTCGTGGGCTTGGGCAGCTGGGCCATGCCACTGGCTGGGAGTAGGCATTGCGGCCACCAGGCAGAATCGGGCGTTATCGAGCTGAAGCATGCTTGATGGTCTTGCAAATTCAAGATCGAATTTGGCAAGTTGTGTGATTCTGTGGAGAGCTTGGGGCAAATCTGGGCTGTGAATGGGAAACTAGGCGCGTGAGCAAACTTTCTGTGCAGCCGCTAAGTCCACTGGACGGTCGCTACCGTGCCCAAGTTCAAGACCTGGGCGAATACCTGAGCGAAGCCGGTTTGAACCGATCCCGCATCCACGTCGAAGTTGAGTGGTTGATTTGGCTTGCGAACAAAGACCTCCTTGGAACCAAAAAGCCACTTTCCGCAGCTGAGGTTGCTTCGCTGCGAAAGCTCGGCAACGAGGGCTTTGACGATGCTTCAGTTGCAGCGCTAGCAAAAACCGAAGCTGTGACCCGTCACGATGTGAAGGCAGTCGAATACTTCATCCGGGACGCCCTCGCTGGCCATGGACGTGAAGACCTCAACGAGCTGGTTCACTTTGCCTGCACCTCCGAAGACATAAACAACTTGGCCTATGCACTGACTGTTTCAGAGGCAGTTTCGAAGGTTTGGCTGCCCAAGGCAAAAGCCTTGGTCGCAAAACTACACAAGCAGGCCCTCGAGCTAGCTGACACCCCAATGCTTTCCAAGACTCACGGACAGCCCGCTACCCCATCAACAATGGGCAAAGAGCTGGCTGTTTTCGTCCACCGACTAAACCGCCAGCTCAAGAGAATCGAATCCCAGGAGTACCTCGGCAAGTTCTCGGGAGCTACTGGCACTTTCTCGGCACACGCGGTGGCCGCGCCAAAGGTGGACTGGCTCAAGGAATCTGAGGCATTTGTTTCTCACCTCGGACTTACCTGGAACCCGCTCACGACTCAGATTGAGTCACATGACTGGCAGGCCGAGCTCTACCAGGCAATTACTCACTTCAACCGGATCCTGCACAACCTGGCAACCGACATCTGGACCTATATCTCGATGAATTACTTCACCCAGATTCCAGTAGCCGGGGCAACGGGGTCTTCGACCATGCCTCACAAAGTGAATCCGATTCGTTTTGAAAATGCAGAGGCCAATCTTGAGCTTTCAAACGCAATCCTTGATTCTCTTAGCCAAACCCTCGTGACCTCAAGGTTGCAGCGCGACCTTACAGATTCCTCCTCACAGCGCAACATCGGTGTTGGTTTTGGCCACTCGTTGCTTGCGATTGACAACCTGACCCGCGGTCTAGACGAGCTAGCCATCAACAAGGCCGTCTTGCTGGATGATCTGCTGTCTAACTGGGAAGTCTTGGGTGAGGCGATTCAAACCGCCATCCGCGCTGATGTTGTAAGGGGAGAGTCAAGGATTTCTGATCCGTACGCGCTTCTCAAGGAGCTAACCCGCGGCAAGCGTGTTGGAGAAGCGGATTTGTTGGCTTTTGTTGAATCTTTGGATGTTTCAAGTGAAACAAAGGCGAGATTGTTGGCTCTCAAGCCTCAAAACTACGTTGGGCTTGCTGCTCAGATTGCAAAACTCAGCTGACTAGCGAAGCCTTGGCTTGTTTGGGTCCTGCTCGTCTGGCTTGTAGGTGAGGTCCATGGTGGCAATCGCTACCAAAGCCACGATGAAGGTCACAAGCCCTGCAGCAATTCCGGTCTCAACAAATCGAGTTCCGAAGTAGACCAGAACACCGACGATCACGCCGGAAACGGTCGAGATGATCATGTATGACTTTAGGTTTGCAAGGCGCTTCACGAGGAAAAGCCTACTTTGACTTTTGCTCAGAGGCTGCCGCGATTCCCAGGTGAACCCCAGATAGCGCGAGGTATGCGCCAAAGAATCCGACAGCGCTGACCACATCGAGCGGAACTGCCAGGAACAGAAGCCCCAGAACAAGCGCGAATACCGCACTCATGAGGTAATCCTTGCCTGCGGCGGTCTTTAGTCCGTTGCGTCTGGCTTGATAGAGCTCAAATGCTCCCGAGATGATGCCCCAAGCCGAGACCAAAGATAGAAATGCTGGGAGTTGGTTTGGGGTGTTGGAGTAGGCGAGAGCAGCGAACATTCCAACCAAAAGAGCCAGGGTTGCAACCGGTAGCTCTTGAAGTGGGTTCAGGCCAGCCTTCCTGAGGAAGACCAAGGCCCCGCCTCCAAGACCTAGTGCAATGCCAAATGCAGCAAGCACGATAAGGCCAACATCTGCACCATGGGCCTGACTGAAGGTGATAAAAACGCCTAGCGCGAAGCTAATCGCAGCCCTGAACCCCTGTTGGTATCTCACGGGGTTTAGCTTGGCATATTTACAAAGCGAGAGTACTGACCGTGGAATGCAACCGTGACGGTTCCAGTCGGTCCATTTCTCTGCTTCGCGAGGATTAGGTCTGCTTCGCCAGCCCTGGGGTGGTCTCTTTCGAAGATGCCCTCGCGATGCAGCAGGACGACAACGTCGGCGTCCTGCTCAAGCGATCCGGACTCTCTCAGGTGAGAGAGTTCAGGGCGCTTGTCCTTCGCCTGCTCAGCCTGACGGTTGAGCTGGGAAAGAGCGATCACTGGGATGCCGAGCTCTTTTGCCAACAATTTCAAGGCTCTGGAGAACTCCGAAACCTCTTGCTGGCGAGACTCAACCTTTTTTCCACTGGACATCAGCTGGATGTAGTCGATTACGACCATCTTTAGATCCACCTGCTGCGCCAAACGACGGCACTTTGCACGGATCTCGACCAGTGACATGTTGGGAGAATCGTCAATGTATAGCGGGGCATCGTTGATCTTGCCCCTAACCGCAGCCAGCCTGGTCCAATCTGCTTCAGAGACATTTCCCTTACGCATTGACTGCAGGTAAATGGATGATTCGGCACTGAGCATGCGCATCGCGATCTCAGCTCGACCCATTTCCAGTGAGAAGAAAATCGTGGCCTTGTTGTGCTTGATGGCTGCAGCTCGCGCCAAATCAAGGGCAAATGTCGACTTACCCACAGCTGGTCGAGCAGCAACAATGATGAGCTGGCCTGGGTGTAGCCCGTGCGTGAAGGCATCTAGGTCGGTGAAGCCAGTCGGAATTCCAGTTAGCTCCCCACCACGCTGCTGAGCGGTCTCGATTTCTCGAATAGCCGCTTCAATGGAATCGCTCAGCCCAATGTAATCCTCGCGAGAGGTTTGGCTAACAACCTTGTAGACCTCGGCCTGGGCTTGGTTAACCAGGTCTTCGACCTCGCCTTGGCTGTCATAACCGGCCTGAGCAATTCTGGTTCCCGCCTCAATTAGCCTGCGCAAAATGGCCTTATCGGCAACGATCTTTGCGTAGTAGCTGGCATTTGCAGCGGTTGGAACATAGCTGGTCAGTGAGTGCAGGTAGTCCGCACCGCCAGCCTTTAGAAGGTTTCCCTGCTTGTTGAGCTCATCGGAGACCGCAATTACATCGGTCGGCTCGCCCTTGCCGAACAGGCTTAGAACGGCATTGAAGATTAGTTCGTGCTTTGGGGCGTAGAAGTCCGATGGTGAAACCATCTCGAAAACTTCGGCAACAGCTTCCTGGCTCAGCAGCATGCCGCCAAGGGTCGACTGCTCGGCCTCTAGGTTGTGGGGCAAAACTCTTGGATCAGAGGCTGGGACTGGCTGCAACATAGTCATGCTCGCGTCCTTTCTAACTCTGAGACATGTATAGCTTGGGGCACCGACAACTTAGATTCAACAGCGCCTGTGGATAACTGTGGATAACTCTGTGGAAACACGCCGATGGAAGACTAATAACCCTGTGGAAAGTGTGTGGATAACTTTTTTGAGTTGGCCTCTAGGCCAGTAAATTACTCAAAATGTCCTGTGGATAACTTTTCTCAGAAAACTCTAAAGCTAAACCTTAGGGTTGTGGATAACCGCACGGATTTGTGAGAAATTCGATCATTAAACGACAAGCGACCCGCAGGTTATGCGGGTCGCTTGTTGTGTAAGCGTTAGTTACTTGACAGCTACAACGTGAAGCTTGAGGTTTGCAACCTGCTCGCCAATGCGAACGGTTGCGTCAAACTCACCGGTAGTGCGGATTGCGGTTAGGAACTCAACCTTGCGGCGGTCCACAGCTGCTAGACCTGCAGCGGCAATCGCCTCTGCAACGTCTGAGGTCTTCACGGAGCCGAATAGGCGGCCGTTTGATCCAGCCTTGACTGGAATGCGAAGAGCCTTGGACTCTAGCTTTGCCTTCAGCTCTCTTGCCTCTTCCTCAGAAGCAAAAGCGCGTGAGTCACGAGCTGCGCGGATTGAAGTGACCTGCTTCTCGCCACCCTTTGACCATAGGACTGCAAAGCCCTTTGGGATTAGGTAGTTACGAGCAAATCCGTCCTTAACCTCGACAACATCGCCTGCGGCACCTAGGCCAGAGACCTCATTGGTCAGAATTAGCTTCGACATGGGGTTTCTCCTTAGCGTCCAGCACCGGAGTATGGCAGTAGTGCCATCTCACGTGCATTCTTGATTGCCGTAGCGATCTTGCGCTGGTCCTGCACCGTTGCACCGGTGATACGACGAGCGCGGATCTTGCCGCGGTCTGATACGAACTTACGAAGTGTTGCGACGTCTTTGTAGTCGATAACTTCGATCTTGATGGTCTTCGCGGGAGCGAGCTTCGCAAACTTGGAGTTGATGCGAGGCTTACGAGCCGCTGCTGACTTTCCAGCCATTTATGTCTCCTGAATCTTTCTAAAAGGGTGCTTCGTCGACTTGTGGGTCTGCCGCTGGGTTGGCCCAGGCGTTTGCACCAGCTGGTGCTGCCTTGGTCTCGCCCCATGGGGACTCGACCTGAGCCTGGCCCTCACGGGCACGGCGAGTGACACTTGCGGTGGCATAGCGCAGGGATGGCCCGATCTCATCGATCTCGAGCTCAAGTGAAGCGCGAGCTTCGCCCTGTGCAGTTTGGTAAGCAGAAGGTGCCTTGAGGCGACCAGTAACAACCACGCGGGTTCCCTTGGTCAAGCTCTGAGCAATGTTCTCTGCTGCCTCACGCCATGCAGTGCAGCGAACCCATACGGTTTCGCCATCTACCCACTCGTTGGTTGAGCGGTTAAGGGTGCGTGGAGTTGAGCCGACGCGTACTGAAACCACGGCGACACCTCCCTGGGTGTAGCGCAGTTCCGGGTCATCGGCAAGGTTGCCGGTGATGGTGACGCTAACCTCGCCAGCCATTAGGACCTGTTGCCTGCTGGACGCTTGCCACCGGAGCGAGGACCGCGTGGTGCGCGAACCTTCTCCTCAGGCACAAACTCGATTGGGTTGATGCTGAAAACAGCATCCTCCAGACGGAGCACCTTGGTGCGAAGCACGCTCTCGCTGATCCTGAGCTGACGCTCAAGCTCAATGACAGCTGCTGGTGCGCAGGTCATGTTGACCACTGCGTAAACAGCCTCTGAGTGCTTCTGGATCTGGAATGTCATTCGACGACGTCCCCAAATGTCGATCTTGTCCACGGTGCCACCCTGTGCAGGGATAACAGCTAGGAACTTGTCGAGCATCGGGGCTACTGTGCGGTCGTCAAGCGTTGGGTCAAGAATGACCATTAGCTCGTAGTTATGCATAGCTAACCCACCTCCTTCGGTCTAAGCGGTCACGGTCCTTCCGTGACAGGAGGGTATTTGCATAGTTGTTGCCAGAAAATGCGCAACCTGCAGAGTCTAGCGAGCCGCCCACCAGCTAAGCAAGCGCTTTTTTGCTTCTTCAAAGCCAATTGCGCCCTCATCAAGCCTGATTTCCAAAAGGAATGCGTAGGCCTCACCAACCTCACGGCCTGGCTTTATGTCGAGAATCTCCATGATCTGCTGGCCATCCAACTCAGGGCGCATGGCATCGAGCTGCTCCTGCTCGCGCAGAAGCGCGATGCGCTGCTCCAGATCGTCATAGGCGTGAGCAAGGCGATCGGCTTTGCGCTTGTTTCTGGTTGTCACATCAGCTCGAGTTAGGGCGTGTAGCCGCAACAGCTGATCCTCGGCATCCCTGACATACCTGCGCACCGCGCTGTCAGACCACTGCTGATCCGAGTAACCAAAGAACCTAAGGTGAAGCTCAACCAGCCGAGAAACAGCCTTGATGGTGTCGTTATCGAACTTGAGCTCTTGCAAGCGCTTCTTAGCAAGCTTTGAACCCACCACATCGTGGTGGTGGAAAGAAACAGCCCCACCAGCCTCAAGCCGCTTAGTTGCTGGTTTTCCGATGTCATGCAACAAGGCCGCCAGCCTAAGAATCAGGTCTTTCTCGAGCCCATAATCCTTTTCGTAGTCAATTGCCTGCATGACAACCGTGAGCGTGTGCTGATAAACGTCCTTGTGGTGGTGGTGCTCATCGGCTTCAAGCTTTAGGGCTGGTAACTCGGGCAAAACTATTGCGGCAATGCCGCTGTCAACCAATGCCTCTAGACCAGGCCTCGGATCACTCGATAGCAAAAGCTTGGATAGCTCATCCCTCACCCGCTCCGCGGAAATGATTGTGATTCGCTCTGCCATATCCCGCATCGCATCAAAGGTCTCCGGCTCGATCTCGAACCCAAGTTGAGAGGCAAACCTCGCGGCCCGCATCATCCGAAGCGGGTCATCCGAGAAGGAAATCTCTGGCTTTGAAGGGGTCTTCAGGGTCTGGAGCAATAGATCACGCAAACCCGAGTGGGGGTCAACAAAAGTTCTTGATGGCAGCCTCAGAGCCATGGCATTTACGGTGAAATCGCGCCGAACTAGGTCATCTTCTAGGTTGTCACCAAACTCAACCGTTGGCTTTCTCGTGGTTTTGTCATAGGAGTCGGCCCGGTAGGTAGTGATTTCGACCTTTTCATCGCCGATCTGTGCGGCGATGGTGCCGAACTCTCTGCCGATATCCCAGGTCGCCGAGGAGATCGGCTTCAAGATTTTGAGGATTTGGTCGGGGTTAGCGCTGGTTGTGAAGTCAAGGTCCGGGGCTATCCGACCAAGGATTGCGTCACGAACCGGTCCACCAACCAAAGAAAGCTCAAACCCAGCGGCCTCAAAAAGTGCGCCAAGTCGATCCAACAGCGGGTTTGAGGTGTTTCGCTGCAGATTCTCTAGGGCTAGTGCCACGTCTTGCACGGCACTAGCTTGCCACAGTCCAAAAGCGTTATCGCAAGTAGAGTTGGCTTATGAATTCCAGCCGCCCACGCCCTCAGCTTGAGGTATCTGCTGGCGGTTTGGTGCAATCTGACTCCGACCCAGAACTTGTTGCGCTTATCAGCCACAAAAACCGCGGCGGCAGGGCGGATTGGTGCATCCCAAAGGGCCACGTTGAAGCCGGTGAGGACCTCGCAGAAACTGCCGTCCGTGAAATCGGTGAGGAAACTGGAATCACTGCCGAAGTAGTCGAAAAACTAGGCGAGATTACCTACAGCTTCAAAATCGGGCAGCAGCGGATCAAGAAGACCGTGCACCACTACCTACTGCGCCAAACTGGCGGCGAACTATCCTCCGAAATGGACCCGACCGGCGAGGTTATCGAAGCCAAGTGGTTCAAGCTGAGTGAGCTGGAGAGCGTTTTAGCTCATGAAAATGAGCGAAAGGTTGCTCAACGAGCGTTGGAGCTACTGAGTTGAAACGACTGATTGCTCTTGTTTTGCTGCTACTTGCGTTGCCAGCTCCAGGTTTCGCCTCTGAGAACGTCCACGTGGTTCCGGGCAGCAACATCAACCTGGTAGCTCGTGACGGCAGAATTCCAGTGACCGTTCAAAACCCAACCAGCGAATCAGTAACCGTCATGGTTGTTGGTGCTGCCACCAGCTTCCGGCTTGAGTTTTTGGAGCCTCAAGAGCTGACAATCCCAGCAAATACCTCGGCCGTAGCGGAGTTGCCGGTTCGAGCGATCGCCAATGGGCCGGTTGAGGTCAAGGTCTGGGTTGAGCTAAATGGCGAGCGAGTTGGCGAGGAAACTACCCTGTCGGTGCGGGTGAACTACGACATCGAGCTGTTTTTGCTGGTGAGCATCGCCGTTGCGATGTTTGGACTGATTGTGGTTGGAATCATTAGAACCGTGGTCAAGCTCACTAGGAGTCGGGGTGAGTGATCTAAACCCTTCGGTCACCCGCTCCAGCCTGGTAATGGCTTCCGGAACCATCGTTTCGAGAATTCTTGGCTTTGCGAGGGCAGTCCTGCTGGCAGCAGCAATTGGAGTCACGACAGACGCAGCCGACGCCTTTGGAGTTGCAAACCAGCTGCCAAACAGCGTTTACGCAATCATCGTGGGCGGCGTTCTCAACGCAGTATTGGTCCCGCAGCTAGTAAGAGCAAGGTCTCTGGCTGATGGCGGCAAGGGTTACATCGACAGGTTCGTTACCCTCGCAATCACAGTCTTTTTCTTGGTTTCGATTGTTTTCACAATCGCTGCGCCACTTTTAGTAAGGCTCTACACCTCAGGATGGACTGAGGATCAGCTTGCTCTTGCAACAGCCTTCGCCTACTGGTGTCTGCCACAGCTTTTCTTCTATGGCCTCTATTCGATCTTCGGTGAGGTTCTGAACTCCCGCAGTGCATTCGGACCGTTTATGTGGGCTCCGGTTCTGAACAACGTGGTCTCAATCGCTGGCTTGGTTGGGTTCATCCTGATTTTTGGAGCCGACCCAACTGGAGATAGAGCAGTTTCGCTGTGGGGGGCCGATCGTATTTCGCTGCTTGCGGGTAGTGCCACCGCTGGTGTGGCCGCCCAAGCGCTGATTCTGTTGGTGAGCTGGAAGCGTCTTGGGCTGAACCTGAACCTGAACTTCCGTTGGCGCGGTTTCGGCCTACGGCCTGCTCTCAAGGCAGCCTCCTGGTCACTCGCAATGGTTTTGGTAACCCAGATCGGTGGCTTGGTTCAAACCGCCGTTGCCTCTACCGCAGCTGCAGGTCGCGATTCGTCAATCGGTGTGGCATCGGTGGCTGCTGCTGCAATTGCCTGGCTGATCTTCATGCTTCCGCACTCGGTGGTGACGGTTTCGGTTGCCACCGCCTACTTCACTCGGATGTCTCAACATGCTGCAGCTGGGGAAATGTCTAGCTTCAAGACCGATCTGACTAACGGGCTAAAGGTAATCGGACTGGTCAGCGTGATCTCATCTGCCCTTCTGATGCTGCTGGCCTACCCGGTCGCAAGAGTGTTTGCGGGGGAGTACCCGGCAACCATTGCTCTGGGCAATGTCATCATGGCTCTGATGGTTGGTTTGGTGCCATTCAGCTTTGTCTACATGATGCAAAGGGCCTTCTTTGCGCTCGAAGACACTCGTACACCGTTTGTATTTACAAGCATCCAAATTGCCTTTCACATAGCGGGTTCTCTGGCCCTCGGAGCAACCATGCCCAAGCAGTGGTTGGTGGTTTCGCTGTCGCTTCTGACCGGATCAACCATCGTGCTTCAGGGGCTAATCGCCTACTTCTTACTCAAGCGCAAGATCGGTGGCCTGAAGGGTTATGGAATAGGCAAGTCACTTGGGGTTTTCGTATTGGCCGCGATTCCTTCGATTTTGCTCGGCTATGGAACCTTGTGGCTATGGGGTGGAATTGGGCCAAACACTTTTGCAGTCGACAAGGTATTCGGTGCAGTGGTGGTGAGCGGAACCGTTGCCGCTGTGACGCTGGGAAGCTACTTGGCACTGCTTTGGTTGTTCAGGGTGCCGCAGTTGCGCGAGGTTAGTGGCGCTCTTAGCTCCAGACTCAAGCGCCGCTAGGGTTGAGCACGAAAACCACGCCCCAAAGGGGTAAAGTGGGGATAGATAGACGGCCATCTATGTTTGGTCGACCAGAAGGACAAAAATGCGCGATGTAATCATTATTGGATCAGGCCCAGCAGGCTACACAGCTGCCATTTATGCGGCCCGCGCACAGCTCAACCCACTGCTTATCGCCTCAAGTGTCGAGCCTGGTGGCGAGCTAATGAAGACCACCGAGGTTGAGAACTACCCAGGTTTCCCAGAGGGCGCGATGGGTCCAGACCTAATGGCTAACTTCCAGGCCCAGGCCGAGCGCTTTGGCACTGAGATTTTGTTTGACGACGTGGTTGAGGTTGACCTCAAGGGCGATGTCAAGATCGTGAAGACCGGGGCGGGCGAGACTTTTGAGGCCAAGACCGTGATCATCTCAACCGGTGCTGCCTACCGCGAACTCGGCCTTCCGAAAGAGAAGGAGCTCTCAGGTCACGGAGTTTCCTGGTGTGCAACCTGTGACGGGTTCTTCTTCCGCGAAAAGACCATCGCAGTGGTCGGTGGCGGAGACTCAGCCATGGAGGAAGCTAACTTCCTGACCAAGTTCGCTTCAAAGGTTTACGTAATTCACCGCAGGGACACCCTTAAGGCTTCGAAGATCATGCAGCAGCGCGCATTTGACAACCCAAAGATTGAATTCATCTGGAACTCAGGCATTGCTGAGCTAAAGGGCGAGGGCAAGCTTGAAGGCGTAGTGCTTGAAAACACCGTTACCGGTGAGAAGTCAGACCTAGCTCTTGATGGTCTATTTATCGCGATTGGAAATGACCCGCGGGTTTGGTTGGTTGAGAATCAGGTAGAGCTAACCGAAGAGCGCTTCATCAAGGTGGAGGGTCGATCCTCAAGAACTACCCTTCCGGGTGTATTTGCAGCCGGAGATGTAATTGATCCGACCTACCGTCAAGCCATTACCGCAGCTGGTTCTGGTTGTGTAGCGGCTTTGGATGCCGAGCACTACCTCGCATCACACTAGGAGTTCCACATGAAACCAGTAGAGGCAACCACAGAGAGCTTCAAGACCGATGTTCTTGAGGCTGACAAGCCAGTAATCGTTGACTTCTGGGCGGAATGGTGCGGACCATGCCGCATGGTCTCCCCGATTTTGGATGAGATCGCCACCGAATACAGCGAAAAGCTGAAGGTTGTGAAGGTAAATGTTGATGACCACCCACAGCTAGCTATGGACTACCAGGTCACTGGAATTCCACTGCTCGGCATCTTCCAGGGTGGAAAAATGGTGAAGCAGCTCGTTGGAGCAAGGCCGAAGGCGGCAATTGTTTCCGAGCTCACCGAGTTCCTTGGCTAGGCAAATACTGGCCACTAACCGCCTTTTGCAACTAAGCTTTCGTAAAAACCGGGGAGCTTAGATGACTCAGACGCGTGCAGGCAGTGTGACCAACTTCGACAGTTGGAAGCATGCATACGCGGCGCGCGCATCAAACCTCTCTGTTTCTGAAGTCAGAGCACTGTTCGCGGTGGTCTCCAGACCAGAAGTTGTCTCGCTGGCCGGCGGAATGCCAGATGTCTCAGCTCTAGACAAGGGCCTTATCGAGCAGGCATTCAACTCCATGATGGCCACCCGCGGCAATTACGCCCTGCAGTATGGCGGTGGCCAGGGAGATCTTCGCCTGCGCGAGCAGATTCAAGAAATCATGGAGCTAGACGGAGTTCACGGCTCGGTCGAAGACATCATGATCACAACCGGTTCACAGCACGCTCTCGAACTACTTGCAGATCTCTTCTTAGATGCTGGAGATGTGGTGTTGGTTGAGGCCCCAAGCTATGTCGGTGCGGTTGGAATCTTTAGGCACAAAGAAGCTCACATTGAGCACGTCTTCACGGACGATGACGGGATATCCCCTGAAGCCCTAGCTGAAGCGGCGGACCGGATGGCAGAGGCTGGCAAGAAGGTCAAGCTTTTGTACTTGGTTCCAAACTTCGCTAACCCAAGCGGTGTCACCCTAACCGCGGAGCGTCGCCAGGAAGTGCTAAAGGTCTGCAAGGAACGCGGCATTCTGATCATCGAGGACAACCCCTACGGGCTTTTGTACTTCGAAGAGCAGCCACCAAAAGCGCTGCGCGCATTTGATTCCGAGGGCGTTGTCTACCTAGGAAGCTTCTCCAAGATCCTCTCCCCTGGACTAAGGGTCGGTTATGTATTGGCTCCCCCTGCAATCAGGGAAAAACTGGTGCTGGCCAATGAATCAGCAATTCTCTCCCCCGCAACCTTTGCCCAGATGCTTGTGAGCGAGTACCTGTCAATTGCTGACTGGAAGGGCCAGATCAACACCTATCGCAAGCTCTACCAAGAAAAGCGTGACGCAGCGCTTGAGGCTCTTGAGCAATATCTGCCAAGAGTGAAGACCACCAGACCAAACGGTGGCTTCTTCCTATGGCTAACCCTGCCGGAGGGCCTAAACAGCAAAGAAATGCTGCCTTTGGCTGTGAACGAGCTTGTCGCCTACACCCCTGGAACTGCGTTTTATGGGAATGGTCGAGGTGCCAACAACATCAGAGTTTGCTTCTCTCACCCCACTGCAGCCAACGTAAAGGTGGGTATTCAGCGCCTTGCGAAGGTTGTCAACCTCCAGCTCGACCTTCTAGACACCTTCAGAGCCGAATAATCATGCCTCTGAGCGTCTTAGTGCTGGCGGGTGGGATTTCTCACGAACGAGACGTCTCCATGAAGTCTGGAAGGCGCGTAGCCGATGCCCTGGCTGATGCTGGAGCCCGGGTTGAGGTCCGAGAACCGGATGCAGACCTGATTGGTCACCTGATTGCAACTCGTCCAGACGTGGTTTGGTCAACACTTCACGGAGCCGTGGGTGAGGATGGCACCATCCAAAGCCTTTTGGAGCTTGCAGGCATCAAATTTGTGGGTTCTGACGGCCACGCTGCAAAGCTGGCTTGGAACAAGCCAACTGCAAAAACCATTCTCCACCGACACGGCGTTCAGACACCTGAGTCAATTACTCTCCCCCGCTCTACCTTCAGAGAACTGAATGCAGAGTCCGTTCTTGCAATGGTTGGAACTCAGCTGGGCTTCCCACTGATCGTGAAGCCGGCAGAGAGTGGTTCAGCCCAGGGAGTTACCAAAGTTGAGAGTGCGGCCGGCTTTGCCAAGGCAATGATCGACGCATTTGTTTACTGCGATGAGGTACTGATCGAAAAGTTCATCTCGGGCACAGAGCTCGCGGTGAGCATTGTGGATTTGGGATTTGGAGCCAGGGCTTTGCCTCCGGTCGAAGTTGAACCCGAGGGTGGGAGCTTTGGATATTCAGAGCGCTACACCCCGGGAGAAACCAACTATTACGTGCCCTCGCGGCTGAGTCCGGGAGTAATTGAGCGAGCAATAGATGTTGCTCTAACCGCTCACAATGCCCTTCGACTTAGGCATTTGTCACGAGTTGACTTGATTGTTGATGAGGCTGGGACGCCTTGGTTCTTGGAAGCCAACGTCACCCCAGGAATGACAGAAACCTCACTTTTTCCGCAGGCAATAACAGCTGATGGCAGTGAGCTATCGGAGTCTTATCTCTCGATCGCAGAAGCAGCGGCTAGGGGCTAGTTCTTCTCGATCTGCGCAATGATTCGGCGAAGGTCTGCGATGTTGCCAAACTCAATGATTAGCTGACCCTTCTTGCGTCCCAGCTGAATCTTGACGACCGTGTCCAGGTTCTCCCCCAGCTTTTCGGCCATTTCTTTGAGCATGTCCTGCTTGCCGCCCGGGATGATCTTGCCGCGGATTGGCTTGACCTTTACTCCAGAAACCAACTCCTCGAGCCCACGAACAGACAAACCCTCACGAATTGTTCGGTCAGCAAGGCTCTGGATAGTGGCGTCATCTGGTGCACCAAGTAGTGCTCTCGCGTGTCCAGCGGACAAAACCCCGGCAGCAACCTTGGTTTGAACTGCCAAAGGCAGCTTCAGAAGACGCATGGTGTTGGTGATTTGAGGCCTAGACCTGCCCAACTTGTCAGCAAGTTGTTCCTGGGTGGTTCCGAAGTCCTCGAGCAGCTGCTTGTAAGCAGATGCTTCTTCCAGCGGGTTCAGGTTGGCGCGGTGCAAATTCTCAAGAAGAGCATCGCGAAGCATGTTCTCATCCGCAGTCTCTCGAACAACAGCTGGAACTGTCTTTAGGCCTGCTTCTTTGGATGCCCGCAGTCGTCGTTCACCCATGATTAGCTCAAAGCCATCACCCTTGGTTCGAACGACGATCGGCTGGAGAACACCGAACTCCTTGATGGAGTGCACGAGTTCTGCAAATGCCTCTGGTTCAAAAACACTTCTTGGCTGCTGAGGGTTTGGAACAATGCTGTCGATCTCAACATCGGCAAAGCGCGCACCTGGAACCGGGGCTAGATTGCTTGCCTGCTGGGTTGAGCTAAAGAACACGTCTACTGCATCGCGATCTCCGCCAGGGATCAGTGAGCCGATGCCACGACCTAATCCGCCACGCTTTTTCTCATCACTCATTTGGTCACTCCTCTTTGAGCAAGCTCAATAGCGGCCTCTTGGTAGGCCAAACTTCCGGTGTTCTTAGGGTCATAACTGATAGCGGTTTGACCAAAGCTAGGGGCCTCGGAAAGCCTTACGGACCTAGGGATTGTGGCATTCAAGGTCTGGCTGGGGAAATACTTGCGAACTTCGGCCGCCACCTCAGTGCTCAAATTGGTGCGGTTATCGAACATGGTCAGCAAAATGCCACCGATTTCGAGCGTTGGGTTCAACGCCTTGCGAATGCGGTCGATATTGCTCATCAGTTGAGTCACACCCTCAAGGGCGTAGTACTCGCACTGGATTGGAACCAACACTTCAGTAGCAGCCACTAGGGCGTTGACCGTTAGAAGACCTAGGGATGGTGGGGAATCAATAAAAACAAAGTGAATAGGGTCGGTTTGAGCATCCAAGTAGGTCTTCAGCGCGTTCGCGAGCACTCTTTCGCGCTTTTCGAAGCCAACCATGTCGATCTCGGCACCCGCAAGGTTGATTGTCGCTGGCAGGCAGAACAGGTTCTGGTGTTCAGGGCTCTGCTTTACCGCTTCAGCCATAGGAAGGCCATCCACCAAAACTTCGTAGCTTCCAGATACCGAGTTGTGATGCTCAACACCAAGAGCTGTTGATGCGTTGCCCTGCGGGTCTAGATCTATAACCAAAACCCTAAGCCCCTTGCGAGCTAGAGATGCTGCCAGGTTTACGGCAGTAGTGGTTTTTCCGACTCCACCTTTTTGGTTTGAAATTGTCAGAATGCGTGTCTCTGTAGGCGGGGTAAGGCTGACTTCAGCAATCAGGCGAGCTCGCTCGTTGTTCTGGGTCATCTCCCTCAACAAGGGAGTGTTTTGACCGGTCATACTCACTTGGACTCCGATGTTTCACGTGAAACAATTCGGACGTCGCTTTGGTCTAGCCCATGCCAACCGGTTGGTGTTGGGGAGGTCTCAACCCGATCGTTTGGGTACCCGAGTCCAGGAACAACCGATGCGGGAGTAGAAGCGGTGGTCTCCGCTGGCTGCTCAATCATCTTGCCTCCTGGGGCTTTAGCTTAATCCGGACCACGGTAGCGGTTTCTGGTGCTTTACCTAGGCCAAGGGTGAGAATCTCTGGCTCCTCAAACCCAAGCCGATCCAATCGCGACTTGGCTTGCTGAATCTCTTCGGGGGCGCGGGATCCCTTCATCGCTAGGACGGTCCTGTGTTGAGATCCCCTGGTCAGCGGTGTCAGAAGTCGAACCAGTTTGTCTAGGGCGGCGACCGCGCGAGCGGTAACGATGTCGAAGTCGGTGCGGTGAACATCCTCGGCCCTAGCCCTTAAGACCTCAACATTCGTAATGCCAAGATCCTCGACCACTGTCATAAGCCAGTTGGCACGTCTTTCCATTGGCTCAATGAGCGTGAATTGCGCCTTTGGTTGAGCAATAGCCATTGGGATTCCTGGGAGACCCGCTCCTGACCCAACATCGGCGACCTTTGCTCCATCCGGCACTAATTCAGATAGCAACGCGCTGTTCAGGACGTGGCGGCTCCAGATTTTAGGAAGCTCTCTTGGACCAAGCAGTCCAAAGGTTTCTGAATCATTTGCAAGACGGTTTGCATAACCTCGGGCGAGCTCGATCTGGGAACCAAAGTACTCCGCTGCAAATGCGGGTTCTTTCTCTAGGTCTCCGAAATCAGTCATGTCATCCCCAATGTTTCACGTGAAACATTAAGCCTTGCGAATGACGATGTGGCGCTCTTTGCCCTGACCTTCAGACTCAGAGACATAGCCTGCCTCAGAAACCATGTCGTGGACCAACTTGCGGTCGTAAGAGCTCATCGGCTTCAGGTGCTGCTCTTTGTCAGACTCTTCGAGCTTCTCGATGTGGCGCTCAACAAGCTTCTTTAGCTTGTCAGTCTTGATGGCTCGAGAACCACCAACATCAAGAATCAGACGGCTAACCTGACCGGTCTTGGCCTGAACAGCCATGCGGGTGATCTCCTGGAGTGCTTCGACTACGTCTGGGTCGGAAATCTTGCCGAGGTTTGAGTCTCCCTCTTCGCTGCTCACTGAGATGTAAGCGCGCTCTTGACGAAACTCAATCTCAAGGTCTCCGTCGAGATCTGCTGTGTCCAGGAACTCTTCGATGAAGTCCGCGGCTATTTCGCCTTCTTGTTCTAGTTCAGTGTCTTTGCTCATCACTTCTTCTTTTTCTTGGCTCGGGTCTTGCTCACCGGCTGCTGGCGCTGACGCACCTCAGCTTCTGTTTCCGGTGTTGCCTCGGGTTC